>Ga0129310_1000248_pt1 | contig 73368 bp, 60 predicted proteins | sample Go1ome_2_FD_94433 | JGI IMG/M metagenome (GOLD analysis project Ga0129310, IMG submission 94433) | Western lowland gorrila individual fecal microbial communities from Wisconsin, USA - Go1022A metagenome | ecosystem: Host-associated > Mammals > Digestive system > Large intestine > Fecal | place...
GTAATAATCGTCGAAGTCGTCGTCATACTCTTCATCATCGTCGTAATCATCATAATCGTCGTCATCGTCATATTCATCATTATCATTGTTGAGTTTAAGCTTATTCTTATATTTGCCAAAGCCGACACTGCTCTTTGGTAATTTTATTTTTGATAAATCGCTGGCAAGTTCAACTTTAATATCGTCTTCATCATCGTCCGAAACATTTGAAAATTCGTCATCATAATCCTCTTCATAATCTCCAAACGTATTTCCGGTTTTTGGAATAGGAGCTGTTTCGTAATCATCGTCCCAATCTTCTTCGGCGATATGCTTTTTAACTCTCGGCTGAACCATTGTTTCATCGCTTGCAAGCTCTTCCGCCGTATCTTCAGGAATACTGTTCACTTTTCTTCTGTTCTTAACTGCATTGGGAATTTCAATTTCGCCGGTCTCATCATTTACTGCTGATTCTGCTGATTCTGCCGCTTCCGCTGTTTTTGCATCATATATATCATTTGCGGTTTTTGCGCCTACCGCTGCGGCTGTTGCTGCTTTTGCCGCATCAGCAGCCTTATTTTCTGCTTTGACATTGTTATTTGCGGCTTTGCCTTTTCCGCCCTTTTCTCTTACTGCCTCAACAATGGCAAGCTTAATATCGGAAAGAAGAATATCTATGTTGTCATAGCGTTCATCTGAATTTTTCTGTGTTGCTTTTCTTATTATACCCTCAAGACCTCTTGTTATATCAGGATTGTACTGTCTTATATCCGGAAGCTCTTCATTAAGGTGCTTAAGTGCAACGGCGATTGAACTGCTGGCATCAAAAGGAACTCTGCCCGTTGCCATTTCATACATAGTTATACCAAGAGAATATATATCGCTCTTTTCATTTACAAAACCGCCTCTCGCCTGTTCCGGAGAGAAATAATGAACAGAGCCCATTGCATTCACATCTGCCGCATATGTGCTTGAGCTTGCGGCTCTTGCAATACCAAAGTCCGTTACCTTAACTGTTCCGTCAACGGCAACAAGAATATTCTGTGGTTTAATATCCCTATGTACAACATGGTGCTTATGTGCGTAAGAAAGAGCTGATGCAATCTGCATTGCAACAGAAAGCGTTGTAACGGAATCGAAAGGAGCCTTTTCCTTTATTGCTTCCTTAAGTGACTGTCCATGAGTATATTCCATTACTATGTAATTAATACCTCTGTCCTCTCCGACATCATAAACACGCACAATGTTATGATGAGAAAGACTTGCGGCCGCACTTGCCTCCGCACTGAATTTTGTAAGGAAATCAGCATTTTCGGAATATTCGTCCTTAAGCACCTTAACGGTTACAAATCTGCCAAGTCGCATATCCCTTGCCTTATAGGCAACTGCCATTCCGCCGGCACCAAGCTTTTCTATTATCTGATACCTTTTGCTGATGATCGTTCCTTTATCCAACATTGTTAATTATCCACCCTTCTATCTGCAAGAATAACGGAGATGTTATCTGTTCCTCCGTTCTTGTTTGCAAGCTTTACAAGCATATCTGCCTTATCGGCAAGATTAGTTTTTTTCTTAAGTATTTTTTCTATATCTTTATCCTCAACCATGTTTACAAGGCCGTCTGAGCAAAGCAGAACTATGCCGTTCTCGTCCAGATCGCAGATAATCGTGTCTGCCGGCATATTTTCCTCGATTCCGATAGCCTTTGTTATAACATTTTTCCGAGGATGGTTTTTCGCTTCATCAAGAGTTATCTGTCCTCTTCTGACCATTTCCATCACAAATGAATGGTCCTTTGTAAGCTGTCTAAGACCTTTTTTATCATATACATAAAGTCTGCTGTCACCGATATGTATTCCGTAAAGTCTTCTGCCGCATATTGCCGCCGCAGTGAAGGTCGTTCCCATTCCTTTGAGCGACTCATCATTAAGCGACATATCATAAAGTGCCTTATTGCTGTAACGCAGTGCACTTACAAACAAATCCAATATATCATCATAGTCTTCGGTATTAAAGTTTTTGTCAATATACTCATTGAACAGCTCAATGGAACGCCGGCTTGCAATTTCGCCGGCATTGTGGCCGCCCATTCCGTCAGCAACTATATAATATTCAAAATCCGTATTCGGATTTTCCGATATATAAATCGAATCCTCATTCTGCTGTCTTAACCTGCCTAAGTCACATCTTCCAACAGCTCCCATGCAATCACCTCTTTTACAGGATGCTTTCTGATGCTCTATCTTTTTTCATCCTTATAGTGTTTCCTCAGCTGTCCGCAGGCAGCGTCAATATCACTTCCAAGCTTTCGTCTTACCGTTGTTTCTATGCCTCTTGATGTAAGTATGCCTTCAAAGCGTTTAACAGCCTCATTTGTGCTTCTTACATAATCTCTTTCCTTAACATCGTTGACCGGAATAAGATTGACATGGCACAGAAGTCCTTTAAGCTTTTCCGCAAGCTCCTTTGCATTTTCCGCACTGTCGTTTACGTCCTTTATGAGTGAATACTCAAATGTAATACGGCGGTTGGTTTTTGCAACATAATCTCTGCATGCCTGTAAAAGCTTATCCATAGGATTTGCCTTGGATACAGGCATAATTCTGTTTCTTATCATATCATTCGGTGCATGAAGGGATACTGCAAGAGTTATCTGCAAATCCTCATCAGCAAGCTCATAAATTTTATTTATAAGTCCGCAGGTTGACAATGTAATATGGCGCTGTCCCATATTTTTGCCTTCCTTTGAATTAATAAGCTTAATAAATTTAATTACGTTATCATAATTATCCAATGGCTCTCCGCTGCCCATAAGTACAACGCCGGAAACCGTTTCGCCTTTGTCCTTCTCTATCTCGTATACCTGTGAAAGCATTTCCGAAGGAGAAAGGCTTTTTTCGACTCCGTCAAGGGTTGATGCACAAAAAGTACAGCCCATTCGGCAGCCTGCCTGTGTTGAAATACATACTGTATTTCCGTATGAATACTGCATAAATACGCTTTCTATTATACAGTTATTATCAAGCTCAAACAAGTATTTTGTCGTATTGTCGATTTTCGACACGAGCTTTTTAACCTGTTTAAGCGAACCTATCGTATAATTTTCCTCAAGCTTTGCCCTAAGATTTTCGGACAAATCGCTCATCTGAGAAAAGCTGTCTGCATATTTAACGTGCAGCCATCTGTATATCTGCTTTGCTCTGAACTTTTTTTCGCCTATGAGCAGCATTTCTGCCTCAAGCTCGGGCAAAGTTAAAGATTTTAAATCAGTTTTCATTTAATGACCATTCTTTCTCATAACGGCGATAAAAAAGCCGTCTGTTTCATGTATTCCCGGAAGGAGCTGTATCATGCCGTTTTCGGCATACCTCCTGAGGTTTTCGGGCAAAAGCTCCGTTATGTCAACAGGCTCAAAATTTTTATGCTCAGCAAGAAACTTTTTTACATTCATCTCATTTTCCTTTTTGCATATAGTGCAGGTGCTGTATACAAGCGTTCCGCCTACCTTAACGCACTCTGCCGATGCTCTTAAAATATCCTGCTGTAATACAATAAGCGAATCAATATCATCGCCTGTTTTATTCATTTTTATGTCAGGCTTTTTTCTTATAAGACCAAAGCCGGAGCAAGGTGCATCAACAATGACTCTGTCAAATTTTTCGTAATCCTCTCCGTGTACTATCATGGCATCTCTTAGCTTTGTTTCAACTATCTTTATGCCGAGACGAGTTTTTGTTTCTTCCATAAGACCGAGCTTATGCTCATGTATATCGCAGGAAACAACCTTGCCTTTATTATCCATAAGCTCTGCCGCAAGGAAAGATTTTCCTCCGGGAGCCGCACATACATCGAGTATTTTCTCGCCCGGCTTAGGATCAAGCAGTTTAACCGCAAGCATAGAGCTTTCGTCTTGGACATGAAAAAGACCAACCTTGAACATCTCGGTTTCGGCGAGATTGGACGAGCCTTTTATATGAAGTGCGTTTTCATAATGTACTCCGGTTTTAACCGATATGCCGTTTTTTCTTAGCATTTCGGCAAGAGCTGTCGGAGTTGTCTTCAACCTGTTTACGCAAAGCGTTACATCGGGAGCTGTATTTCCGGCAATACATATTTTTTCCGTTGTTTCAAAATCATATTTTGCAAGCCACATTTTCACAAGCCAGAGCGGATGTGAATATTTTACAGAAATATATTCTGCTGTTCCCTTTTCCGGAAGCTTAATATCGTCTTTATTTCTTATTACAGTTCTTAGAACTCCGTTTACATAGTTACCTAAAAAAACAAGGCCTCTTTTTTTGACCAGAGCAACGGCCTCCGAACAAGCCGCAGAATCCGGAACTCTATCCATGAATATAATCTGATACACGCTCATTCGTAATACGGCAAGCACATACGGTTTTAATTTATCTGTTTTTGTCTTGGAGTATTCATTGATTACATAATCAACATAAATTATATTACGCAGCGTACCGTTAACAACCTCGGTTACAAATGCCTTATCTTTTCTCGGCATTGCACCGTTCAAACGGAGGTATTTTCTGAGTGTTATGTTACTGTATGCCGCAGAAACGGTTATTTCTTCCAAAGCATCTGCCGCAACCTCTCTCGGGTTTATTAGTATCATAATTTAACTCCTTTCAGATAAAATTACCATTACGCAGTTACCGCAATATACCATAATGATATATTTTACTGCATTTTCACCAAATAATCAACACTAAATAGATGTATGTTCCGTATACAATAAAAATACCCGGCATAAATAAATACACCGGGAAAAATTTTAAACATTCAAATGTTTTCTTAATGAAATTGTACTTCCGATTATACCGAGTACAGCACCGAAAAGAAGTGCAAACGGCAATAATACGGAGAATATATCTATACCGAAACGGAATGCGAAAAGCGATTTTATCATCGGTATATGCTGATATATTATATCTATAAGCTTATTATACAGCGGCCATGCAACAACAATAGGTATACATGCGCCTACAAGACCGATTATTATACCTTCGATAACGAAAGGCCATCGTATGAACCAGTCGGTTGCACCTACGTATTTCATAATGCTTATTTCGGTTCGTCTTGTAAAAACCGAAAGCTTGATTGTGTTTGTAATTATAACGACAGAAATCGCCGCAAGCACAAGTATAAGCACAATGCCGAATATACTTAAGAAATTGCTTATTTTAACGAGTATCTGCGTTTCCGATTCCGCATGACGTATGTTTCTTACGCCGGGAATCTGTTCAAGCTTAGAAACAACATCTCCCTGATATGCTATATCATCAAGAGATACTTCAAACGAGCTTGAAAGCGGATTGTTTGTTTCGTCGAAGCCTGCAAGTATATCCTCTGCGTCCCATGAGCTTTTAAGCTCGTTCAATGCGTCTTCCGGAGAAATGTATTTAACAGTTTCAACATGGTCGATTGCAGTAATTTCATCATTTATTGCAATAACCTCATCGGAACTTATGTCATTATCAAGGAAAACGGCAATACCGATTGAATCCTCAACCTGCTGGAGCATATAGCTCACGTTGGAAAGTGCACAATACGAAATCGCTATAATGAATATACATGCCGCAACAGTACCTATCGAGGCAATCGACATAAGTCTGTTTTTTATTACGCCTCCGAAGGCTTCTGAAAAAAAGTATTTTATTGATCTAAATTTCATCGCTGTACCCACCTTTTTTATCACGAATTATGTGACCGTTTTCAAGAGTGATAACTCTCTTCTGCATCTGGTCAACTATATCCTTTGCATGAGTAGCGATCAAAACAGTTGTTCCTCGCTTATTAATTTCCTCAAGGAGCGTCATAATATCCCAGGCCGTTGCCGGGTCAAGGTTACCGGTAGGCTCGTCCGCAATAAGTATCGGCGGATTGTTTACAATCGCTCTCGCAAGTGCAGTTCTCTGCTGTTCACCGCCGGAAAGCTCTCTGGGAAATACCTTTGCTTTGTCCCTAAGCCCTACAAGGCTGAGTACCGTCGGCACATTACGTCTAATTGTTTTTGTCGGTGCCTCGATAACCTGCATTGCAAACGCAACATTATCAAAAACCGATTTATTTGGAAGAAGTCTGAAATCCTGGAATACGACTCCGAGATTTCTTCTTAAATAAGGTATCTGGCTTCTTTTAAGCTTTCCTGTATCAACACCGTTTATTACTATACTGCCTTCGGTTGGATCAAGCTCCTTAAGCAGAAGCTTAATCATTGTTGATTTACCGGAACCACTTGAGCCGACAAGGAATACAAATTCGCCCTTGTCTATGTGTATGTTTATATCCTCAACACCGACTGTTCCGTTGGGATATACCTTTGAAACGTGTTCTATGTCTATCAAAAATAATCGTCCTTTCCCGGCCTTTATTCAAGAGCAGGCTTTTGCGGATACCATTCATTATCCGCAGTTAATCAGTACACCATTTTGTCCATGTACATCATATATTTGCTTACCATAAGTGTTATCTTGAATATAATGGCATCGTCAAAATTACGCAGGTCAAGACCTGTCATCTTCTGAAGTTTGTCAAGTCTGTACACAAGCGTATTTCTGTGTATGTAAAGCTGTCTTGAGGTTTCAGATACATTCAGATTATTTTCAAAGAATTTATTGACTGTGGCAAGAGTTTCCTCGTCGAAATCGTCCATAGTAAGTCCGTGAAGAACCTCTTTAATGAACATCTTGCAAAGTGAAAGAGGAAGCTGGTAAATAAGTCTGCCGATACCGAGCTTTTCATAATTAACGATATATTTGTCACTTTCAAAAATTTTGCCGACCTCAAGAGCCATCTTAGCTTCTTTATATGAACGTGAAACGTCCTTAAGATCACTGACAACAGTACCGATTGAGATATAAACCTTAACATTAAGCTCTGTTGAAAGAGTATCTGTTATCATCTTTGCAATCTTCTCGATTTCGTCCATTGTTTCCTTTTCACGAAGTTCTTTGACGAGAATTATGCTGTGCTCGTCAACCGCTGTAACGAAATCCTTTGTCTTTGCAGGGAAAATACTTCTTACAATCTCAACAATATTCATATCCTTATCAATGTTTGTTTCGATAAGATAAACGATACGTCTGATATTGTTTTCGATATGAAGCTTTTTAGCTCTGCTGTAAATATCGACAAGAAGAAGGTTGTCAAGAAGAAGGTTTTTGATAAAGTTATCCTTATCGTATCTTTCCTTGTATGCAACAAGAAGGCTTTGAATCTGGAAAGCGGCAATCTTGCCGATTCTGTAACCGTCCTCGTCTTCGCCCTTAACCTGTATAACATATTCCGGAATACCGTTATCATAAACCTTGAAATACTGATAACCGAGAATAAGCTGGCTGTCAGCCTGTGAGCCGACAAAGTTTTCAATGGCGTCAATCTGTCTGCCGATCATGTTTTCTTCGGTTGTGGCAATTACTTTACCCTCTTTTTCGACAACGCTCATGTCTTTACGGGTAATATTTTTGAGCCCGTCAATAGTACTCTGTAAAATCTGATTAGAAATCATAAAACCCACCCCAATATCTTTAATATAGTTTGTTCCCCATAATTTTAACGGTCTGCACTCTATAGGAACTTTTCTACATATCAGCAGACGAGTGATAAATTGCATAAAGCAATATATCGGTATTACGTATATATTCATGTAAAATCTGCTGTCGTTAAAATTCACTATGACTGATTTATATTTTATAACAAAATAACAAAAAAATAAAGAGAAATTTCAAAAAAAGTGACAGAATTTTTTTTGATGCACAAAAGTTTAAAATATTAACAGTTTTTGATAGTATTACATAACTGATTTGTGGGAACAAATTACAGTGCCGGAGCATAATGTACTTTTGTTTACTATGCTAAAACTTTTTAAATCCGTTTCCGTATACGTCATTTATATCAAGAAGAATAATAAATGCTTTGTTATCAATAAATTTTACAGTTTCTTTGAGCTTAGTTATTTCATTTTGTGAAAAAATACATATAAGCACATTACGATATTCATTTTTGTACATACAAACACTGTTCAGTCCCGATGTTTTTCCGCAATCTGCCGTCCTCAGACAACTTATCACATCCGACGGCCTTTCCGAAATAATAAGCGCCATTTTGTCATATGACGATCCTACGGACACAGCCTTTACACATTTTGACGAAATATATGCGGAAATAACCGAAAACATGGCTTTTTCAGCTCCGAAAACAAAAAATCCGAGCATAATTACTGTCGCATCTATCAAAAAGATGTAATCCGAAACCGAAAGTCTGTCATTTTTCTCATGTATCAGCTCTGCGGCTATTTCCGTTCCGCCTGTTGTTGCGGAAGTGTTAAGAACAAAGCCAACTCCCGTTCCGCTCAATATTCCGCCGAAAACAGCTGCAAGCATGGTATCTCCGTTATATTCCGGCAAAACCAGCAATATTTCAAGTGCCAGAGAAAACAGAAGCGATGCAAGCAGACTTCTTTTTATATAGCTCTTTCCGAATTTTTTATATGCGGCAAAAAACAGCGGAAAATTAAATGCTATATTTGTTACGGACACAGGTATGCCGAAGCCGAGATATTTTTCCGAATAGCTCAATATAATAATTCCGAGTCCGCTTACGCCGCCTGCCGCCATTTCCGCCGGAGCATAAAAAACATCTATTGCCGCCGCAATAAGCAAAACACCGAGTACAAGCATAAAATAACGTTTCAATAAACCATTCATATTTTTCACTCCAAATAAAAACTCCCATACAGTAATTGTTTACCGTATGGGAGCAAAATATGTTGTGGTTTATCTCATCACCTTGCGTACTCTCAAAACAAACTTCGGAAGACGCATCATTCTTTTAAATCTTGTCGGCTGTTTTATAAGTCTGTAAAGCCATTCTATTCCGAGCTTGCAGAAAAATTCCGGTGCTCTTTTAAGATTTCCGCTCATTACGTCAAAACTTCCACCTATACCGATTGCAAGCTTTGCACCGGTAAATCTGAGATTTGAATAAATCCATTTTTCCTGTTTCGGTGAACCGAGTCCGACAAGAAGAAGTGACGGCTTTTTCTCTTTAATATCAGCAATAATGTTTTTTTCTTCCTTTGCATCAAAATATCCGTCATGTATACCGACTATTTTAAGTCCGGGATATTTTTTTCTCATTTCCTCTGCCGCTTTTTCGGCAACTCCGGGAGCACCGCCGAACATATAAACCGTATTATCGGTATCTTTTATTCTGTCAAAAATCTGAAGAACAAGGTCATATCCGGAAACACGCTCGGTTATTATGTTTTCGGCATATTTTGATGCCCATACGATACCTATTCCGTCGGCTGTCACCATGTCAGCCGCTTTAAGTATATTCATAAGCTCGGTATCGGTCTGTGCCTCCATAACAATTTCGGGATTTGGAGTGCAGATGATATGCTGTCCCGGCTCTGTCATAAATCCGACTGCGGTATCAGCCGCCTCCGCCATTGTTTTTACGTCAAACGGAACACCGAGTATAGTTGCTTTTCCCATATATTTTTACCTCCGTAAAGGTACTTATTTCAACAATGTACCAAGATATTTTTCATTAAGCTCTGCTTTTTCTTCAAGCTGTCTTGCAACGTCATCAAGGTTTTCAACGACATCTTTATAATTTTCAAGAATATTTCCGTAAGCGGCAACGGTTTTTTCAACATCAATATCTTCAACATTTCCGCCGTCCGGTGCATTCAAAAGCTTCATATAGTTGCTTATCTTCGGATCATATACAAAGCCGATTATAGGAATACGCTGTTTTGTAGCAAATATAAGCGTATGCAGACGCATACTGAGTATTACCTCCATATGTCCAATCATGCCGATAAGCTCATTGGGTGTATACTGTCCGTCAAGAATATATGCCTGTGAGTGCATTTTTTCCATAACCTGTCTGCTTATGTTTGCATCAGCCGGATTGTGCATTACTATGAAAACTATTGTTTTATTATATTCGTCATGTATTCTGTCACAAATCTGTGCGAATCTTTCCGGAATTGTGTCACAGCCCCTCCAGTTTCTTACCGAAACGCCGACAATGCCTTTTGTTGTAGGTATTCCGGCTTTTATAAGCAGCTCCTTTGAACGGTAATACGGAATTATATCCATTGTAAAAACAGGATCGGCAGTAACATAAATATTCTTGTTTGTAATGCCCATGGAAACAAGCTCATCCATGGAATCCTGTTCACGCAGTGTAATAAGGTCAGCCTTATTTACAACATTTTTAACCATATTTCTGTTTTTAGCTTTGGAAACAGGGCCAATACCGTTTGCGTAAAGCATTACCTTCTTATTCATCATTTTTGCGGCTTTAATTATGGAAAGATAATACATAAGCGAGCGTGTGCTTGTTGTGTCCTGCAAAAGCGAACCGCCACCGCTTAAAAGAATATCACATTTCTTTATTGCCTTAAGCACCTTAAACAGGTCAAAACGGTATACAACATTCTCAAAACCATATTTTGCTCTCGTTTCCTCCGGATTTTTCGAAAGCACAGTAATACTTATACTCTTATCCATTTTCTTTATATTTTTATAGATCGTTGTAAGTATTGCTTCGTCACCGCTGTTATTAAATCCGTAATAGCCTGACATCAGTATTTTTTTGCCGTTATTCATACTGTAAGCATCGTCATACATCTCTATACAGTCATCGGCCATTTTTTTAACTGAATAATACTTGAATATTATTTCTCTTCCATATGCTCCGAGCTCTGCCTTTTCCTCATCGGTGCTATTGAGCAAAAGCTGTTTTATGTCACGCACAAGCAGTTCACCGGACGAAAGCTCACAGCCACGACAGCAGAAGTTGTTTTCCTGTGCCTTTTCAAGCTTATCCTCGGAGAAAATACCTATATAGCCTTCATTTCCGGCAACAATAACAGGCTTTGCCGCTGCCATTGCCTCAAGTGCGGAACGGCTTACGCCGACAAATATGTCACCTGCGGCTATTATTTTATTAATGTCAGTTCTTCCGCCTGTCATAATTACACACCGACGATTGAGCTTCTTATTTACCGCATCGGCCTTTTCCTTAAGTCTGTCGAAGGAATTGCCTCCACCTGTTATAAGAAGCTGAATGCCTTCTATGCTTTTATCAAGCTCTTCGGCATAATCAATAAGCTGTTCGGCAACAAGCGATCTGTCCTCGTCCATACGGCTTACATAGGACACAACAGGAAAATCGGGATTAATATTAAATTCCTTTATAACGTCATCACCGGTAATCTCCTGAGAGAATTTATCGGTATCTATACCGTTTATTGTCACATAAATATTTTCTTCCGGCGTATTGTAATTATCAATAAGATACTGTTTAATATCCTCACTTACCGCAATTACCTTCTGTCCCCAGTTCGTAAGGTATTTAAGTCCGTGTGATGTATTGAAAACCCAGTGAGCGCTCGTAACAAAAGTAAATTTTTCCGAACGGTTTATTATTCCTGTTATAAAGCCGGGTATTCTCGCATGAGAATGTACAATATCAAACTTTTCGTCCTTTATTATTTTTTTAAGCAGCTTATAGGACTGATACATTTTTGAAACATTACGCACATTCATCGGAACCTCAAAATGTCGTATTCCGGCGGCCTCAAGCTCTTCAACATACACACCGCCGTTTGATGCAACGCTTACATCATAGCCACGCTTTGTAAGCTCCTTGGCAAGCTCAACGATATGCGTTTCCGCACCGCCTATATCAAGCCCCATTGTTGTCATAAGTATTTTATATTTCTTCATCGTTATTCCTCCACCCCTTTACAGGAACGGTAAACTTTAGTTATTCTCGGCTGAAATGCTTGTGATTTTAGCTGTACAGTCGATATATTTAGTGTATATTTCTCTCTTGGAATTCATACAGAGGTCATATACCTTATTTACAGAATACATACCGTTATTTTCTGTTGCCTGTGCCTCGATTGTTATTATAACATCATATCTGTTTTCAACAGGAGCGGCAACAGTTCTTCCGTCCTTTGTATACAACGCTCTTACCGCATCGTCCCATTCTATATTTGTTATTGTTCCGATTGCATTATTTGATGTATAGTCGTATACCGTATCGCCTACCTTAATATTATTGAAAACATAATCTCTTAATGCCTCAATCTTCATCTGATAAGTAACCGTCTGCATATTTACATTCTTTGATGTTTTATCGAGTCCATGGAATTTATATACTGCGCCAGCGATTATTACGACAATAACCAAAACAACAATTCCGTCAATTATATTAAATCTGCCTTTTTTTCTCTCTGCCATATTAACCGCCTCCTTATCGCTCAATCTGTATTACATAGCCTTCGCCGGCATATCCGGGGCCTTTTACAAATATCTCGTTTCCGGCTCTTACAATATACTGTCCGTTAACAGCATAAGCACTGTCTGTTTCGGTAACATTCGCCGTTACGGTAATTATTACTCTTTCAGATGTAGGATCGACCGAATCAACATATCTTTCATTTTCATAATCCTGTGTAATCTTTGTATAAGGTACTGTTTCAACGGAAACTACATTGCCCATACTATAATTTTTTGTGTTTTCATAAAGCTGGTCACCTTCGTGGATATAGTCTGCAAGTCCCGGTGCGGCATCATTAAGCTCGATTTTATAAGTAAGCTTTTTTGTATCAATTGTTGTTTCCCTATGCGTGAAAACATAAAGACCGACGCCGATGCAAAGAACAATAACCACAATAACAATATCAAAGATATTTAATTTGAATTTCTTTTTTTCGCTCATTTTATACTCCTTATTTCATTAATCCGGCATATACCTTTTCTATATTCTCCGCATAAATTTCAGCGGTAAATTTCTTATTGAATATTTCAACGGATTTATTTTTCATGTACTCATAGGTTTCCGGCTCGTCCATAAGCTTCATAATATATTTAGCCATATCACCACTGTCCTTAAGCTTGAATATATATCCGTTCTCACCATGTGTTATTACTCCTGGATTTCCGCCGTAATTACTTACGACAGCCGGTATACCGAGGCTCATGCCTTCAAGCAGTGAAAGGCTTGTCGCTTCCGTTCCGAAAGAGGCATTTGCCTGAACATCAAGTATCGAAAGCACTTCGTTTACGTTTTTGATAAAGCCTGTGAATATGATCGTATCCTCAAGACCCTTTTCGGCAACAACCTTTTTCAGCTTTTCTTCCAAAGCACCTGTACCGATTATAAGCGTTTTTATCGGTCTGCCGGCTTTTTTAATCTTCTCCGTTGCCTCTATAAGATAAATATGGCCTTTTACTTCTTCGATACGTGCCATTATGCCGACCGTAAAATCTCCGCTTTTTATTCCGTATTTTGATTTAAGCGTTCTTATCGTTTCATCAGAGGCTCTCTTCTGTGGTTCAACTCCGTTAAGAATTACCTTAACTCTGTTTCCGTCAATTCCGGTATCGGTAAGGTTTTCCTTAGCCGCCTCTGCCACCGCAATTATATCATCGGCATAGTGCATATTTATCATTCCGTTTATTTTCTTTCCTATGCCCTTGCTTATTCTCGGGCTGACCGGAAAAACGGAATGTCTTGTGAACACTACCTTTTTGCCGCATTGTCTGCCTGCAATACGTCCGCTCATGTTTCCATGCGTATGCACTATATCGCAGTTGCTGTCTTTTATAATTTTCTTAAGCTCCTTTATGCTTTCCCCACTGAGTGACTTTTCCGCAATGGTATCTGCCTCAATGGTTTTTATGCAGAGCTTGTTTATTTCGGGAATAAGCAGACTTTTTCTCGGAACGACAACCTCAACATCAAACCTTGTTCTGTCGAAATATTTAAGAAACGTAAGCACACATCGTCCTGCTCCGCCGATGTTGCTGTCACTTATTATGTTCAGTACCTTTATCATTTTCAATCCTCCTTAAGAGTATCTATATCGGAATAAAGTACGGAAAGCGCTGCAACGCACCAGAACATAAACATAACTCTGTAATTATAGAAAGTATAATCTGTAAAGCTCTGGAGGAAAAATCCGCTTAACGCCGCTATTGCACCCATTATAAATATCTTATCCTTTTTATCCTTTGTCTTTTTAAGACCGATTGCACAGGTTTTATAAAGACGGTAAATAATTCCTAAAAATACGATAACTCCGCAGATACCTGTGTCGCACATAGTCTGTAAATAAAGGTTATGCGAATGAGGTGCTGTTATTGAATCATAGGCATATGACGGATAAACCATATTGAAAGCATTTGTTCCCGGTCCGACACCGCACATCCAATAGTCCTTAAGCATACTGAGAGTACCCATATAAATATAAAATCTGTAGCTTGTTGATGAGTCCGACATATTGCCGATACTCATAAAACGGTTTATTATTGTCTGCGGAAGAACAAACGGAAGAAGTATAAGTCCGACAATTACAAGAAGTATACATCTTCTGTCCAGCAATATAAGAAATACCATTGCCGCAAACATAATTCCGAGCCAACAGCCTCTTGAATATGTCAATATAAGGCAAAGCATCTGTATTGCACATACAATAAAGAAAAAGCCTTTTTTTAGAATTCCCTTTGATGTAAAGAAGAACGATACACCAAACGGTATTGTGAGAAGAAGATATTCTCCGAGAACATTGGGATTTCCGAGAGTCGCATATACTCTGAAGCCGATATCCGAGAACATTTCCGTATCTATCCATGAACCGCTGAATTTAGACGGATTCATGTACTGATAAAAGCCATAGAACGACACAAGAACGGCAAAGCCCATAAAACACAATGTAAGCACCTTAAGCTGTGTTTTTGTCTGAACGGCATTAATAACTACAAAATAGAACAGTGCAAACACGATAAAAAGCACTGCGCCGAAAAGTGAACCTTTAACAGTTACAGATGTAAGTGTCGCAACAAAATAAACCAAAGCATATATAAGTATATATTTATTAAGCGGTGAATATCTGAGCTTAAAGCTTTTTTCAGTAAACAATCTTATGGCAAGTGCAAGAAATCCTGCAAGTGCAAGTACAACAACGCCCATTGTCGGCAATACCGGTGCAAAGATCATTGCAAGGAAACACCACAAAAACGGCATTTTAAATATACTGCCTTCAAAAAGCCTGTCCAGATGAAGAGCCGAAAATATTTTTCTGAATAAGCTCACAATACCGTTAAATATTTTTGTAAATATACTGCTGTCCGAAAAGGCTTTAAAGCCGCCTTCTCTTAAAAATCTTCCTATTAAACGGCTGTCGTTGAACTGCTCCGAAAACCAGCCGCCTATTGCCGCCAGAAGATTATAGAAAATACTGTTTTTTATTATATCCGGCACGCTGTTATTCCTCCGTTCCTTTTTTCTTTATTATATTCTTGGCATATTTAAGCACAAGAGTCATTTCGTAAAGCTTTGTAATTTTTGTCATTACCGCATAAACGATAATTCCGACAACAACCGATATTCCTATAACGATTACCTTCATTATAAGCGAACCGTCAGAGCTCCAAAGAATATTTTTAACTGCCGTAACCGCAATTCCCATAACGACAGCAGATATTATCATCTTTATTATCGAACTGCCAAAGCCTTTCATATCAGCATCCTTGTTTTTTCTTCTGAGCGCAATAAAAAGCACAAGGCCATATACCGTTGAAGATATTGCCGAGGCAAGTGCAAGTCCCGAAACTGCCATTTTGCCGACAAGTATTTTACAAAGCACAAGATTGACGGCAATGGAAACAAAGCCGGCAATAAACGGTGTTTTTCCGTCCTGCTCCGCATAATAAGCTCGGCTGATTATCGTCTGAAGTCCGTAACCGAACATGCCGAGAGCAAAGAAGAAAAGCGCCTGTGCCGTAATGCCTGTCGAAAAGGCATCGAACGCACCTCTTTCGTATATAAGCGATATAATCTGTCCGCTAAGGCACATTACGCCGACGGTCATCGGTATTATTATAAAGGATAAAACCCTTGTTGTCATAATTACTGTGTTAAAAAAAGCATTTTTTTCATTATTGGCTGTCATTCGCGAAAGTCTTGGGAAAATAACATTTGCCACTGACAGAACAAAAACGCCTACTATAATCGTATAAAGATTATTGGCGTACTCTATGGCTGAAACACCTGCACCTTCATAAAGAGTAGATGCAAAACGTGTATTGATTGCTACGTTAATAGGCTGTACCCATGTGCTTACCATAACCGGAAGCATGAGCAAAAGCACTTTTTTTATGTTATCGTCATGCCTTACATTGAGCATAGGCTTATAACGATACCCTTTTTTAATCAATGACGGTATCTGCATAACTGCCTGCATTGCCCAGCCGATAAGGAAAGCAGCCGCAAGTCCGAAGATACCCATACTTCTGTTAAAGAACAAATAATAGATAATTATAATTCCGTTTGAAACTATACTGAGTGCCGCCGGAATAGTAAATTCATCAAAGGATTGGAGCACTCCGACAAAAGAATATGCAATTCCCGTAAATATAACCGTAGGGAACATAAATATTAAAAGCTTTGAAGAAAGCGATGCCGTTTCGGCATCAAAGCCGACCGCAAACAGATTGACAAGCTGTGGTGCAAAAGCCATGCCTGCCACAGTAAGTGCAGCCGTTACAACAAAAATAAGCGATACAAATTTATTTGTAAATTTAAAAGCCTCGTCTTTGCCTTTTTTTTCAAGACATTCGTTAAATATAGGGATAAAGCTGGCGGATATAGCGGACGCAAAAATTGCATCGAAAAATACCCTTGGTATTCTGCTGGCAGTCAGAAACGCATTAGCCTCCATGCCCGAACCGTAGTTAGCCGCAAGAAGCATATCCCTTACAAGTCCGAGAACCTTTCCGACCAGTGTTATTATCATCATAGAGCCTGCCGCTCTGACTGCTTTATCGTTATTATCCGCCATGACCTTACCTCTTAAAAATTATTTAAAAAACCTTACTTATATCATAAACCATTCCTGTTGAATCAACCTTTACAGTAAGTGTTGTATAGGCTGTATTAACAGAACCGTTGGAATTGAAAAGGTTTGGAAGATTTATATATCTTATTCCGTCCTTAACAGTGTTCCAAGAGCCTGTTCCGCTTGCGGAAACAACATAAACATTCTTTCCGCTGTCACGGAGCTTTCCGAGTGCCGTTCTCATAAGCTCTGTTTCCGAGCTGTCCGAGAAGTTGCTCGGAGTTACGTCCATAATAAATATTACATTTGTATTGCCTGCGGCATTAATGTCATTTGAAAATCTCTGCCACTGGCTTGCCTGTGTTGACTTAAGTCCGCCGTTTTTAGCCGTAAGCTGAACGATACTGAGATTAGCATTATTATAATTGTAAAAATTATATGTATTTGAATATCTCAATGTCTGAACCGACGGTGACACTGCCGAGCTGTTTGCTCCGGCAAGCACAGCCAGATCGCTGTTTCTCGAAAGAGCCGCATTGACAGCCGCAAGTGATGAACCGTAGTTATTTGCCGATGAAGGAACAGCAGTTGCTCCGCCTATTGTTACATAATACGAACCTTCTACCTTATTTACAATACCCACATTCTGTCTGTCGGTAAATATTGAATCAGCAGGCTTAGAAACGGAAGAATCCGCAACAACCGCTCTTATGTTATCAAAAGCAACACTCTGTGTGGCTGTGTTTGTGTTTGAAAGAGCCGCAACATATATTGTTTTGAGCTTTATAGGATAAGCCACCCCTGTCGGAACAGATGCCGTTACATCTTTCCAGCCGTTCCAGTTGAGTGTCTTTGTAAAATCAACCGTATATTCCTTGCCGTTGTTATCGACAATCTTTCCTCTTACCCATTGTTCTGTTCCGTTGCCCTTAACAGACATTGTTATCGTTGTCGGTGAACCGTTGAAAACAACGGAATTTGACAGGTTGGCATAAGCCGCCTGTGTTGTTGAGGCAGAAGCCATTGTGTAGTTAAGCACAAGTGACTTGGCTCCGTCAGATGCGGTCGAAGAATAAGCCGCATTTCCGCTAACCGTCGTAGGATAAGCCGAGAACGAAACTGCAGGCGAGCCTTCAAATGACTCAACAGTTTTGAGCGTTCCGCCGACTACAACCGATATGTAACACTTAACTCCATTCTTTTCGCATTCTATGTAGCCTGTTCCGTTTGACGTTGCGGTAAATGTATTGCCGTTCATAGAGCCTATCGTATTATTGGAGAGTGTGTATGTAATTCCGTTTGATACTGAAAGCGAATATCCTTCGGTATCCTTAGCCGTAAATGTAAAGCTTGCTGTCTGTCCAGGTGCAAGCGTTACCATAGACACATTAGGTGTTATTGTGTTTGCATTTGAGAACACAACCGTATCGACTGCGGTAACTCCGCCGTATGATGCGGTAACAATTACTGAACCGGGTTCATCGCAATAAAGAACACCGTTTGACACATAGGCGTTTCCGCCGACTGCACTGTATACAACATCATTTGCAGGAACATTTACCTTATTATAATAGCTGTCATATCCCTTTACGTTGAGTGAAACGCCCTGGCCTACGATTGCTCTGTCTGCCGAAGCTGTAAGCTTAAGCTGACTTAAAGCACCTGTCGATGATGTATTGAAAACTCCGAGAGCTGTCATAATTCTTCTCGGTGTACCTTCAGAAACATTATTTTTGATTGATAATGAGCTTTCATCAACCGTTTCGGCAACCATTGTGCTTGAGCCGCCGCCGTCAAGGTGCATTGCGTTATATGCACCGTATTCCTTCATTATCTGTGCCATTTCCGAATGAGTTGCACCTATGCTTGTTCCACGTCCGTCAACAACAACGAGTATAAGATGCTTCTGATCCTGAGAAATACCAAGACCTGTTCTGGGTTGTCTTCCGCCGATGATAGTTCCATCGGAAACCTCTGCACCGTTTACCAGCATTCTTCCGCCGCCGCCGACTGCTGTTTCAATGGAGTCAAGGTCGATTGAAGAAGAAATAACCGTCTGAACAACATCGCCAACATGGAAATTCTGTTCAGCATATGTCGCATAAGAATCCTTTACAATTATAAGATACCCGTCCTCCGGACAATTAACCGTTTCTCCCGGCTGTGAAATATTTGTAATCATATTATTCACAACCGTAAGCTTAACAAGTCCGCTGAAACGTGCATCAAGATCCTTTGTATTAGGTGCCGCCTCCGAATTGAAATATATCGGATAAATCATCTGTGTTATTTTATTGATTGACGCAAGCTCAAGCTTTGCCCCTGTTTCATTTACGAAATTAGCCTGAAACTTAAGATAATCAATAAAACTTCTTCCGTTTTCGTCAAGGAAATATGCCGCAAATTCCTTTGATGAAAGGTTTTTATCCGTTCCTACCGAAACAAGCTCACCATCGGCAATAACCGGACCGAATGACGCCGAATAAGAACCGGTAAGTCCGAAGAAATCAGCATTTACTCCGGCAACGGCACCACTGTCATTAAGTATTTTAAGTGCTGTTTCTTTAAGTCCATATTCTGTTGAGCTTTCGACCGGCGCTATCTTAACATTATCCGATGTCAAGTCAATATCCAGTGCATAAATATTCTGCCAGCCGTCCGATGTAAGCCTGTGTTCATAGGAATATGTAACGCCCTTTGTGACAATTTCCTCCGTTTTGTCACCGTAAAGCTTGTCTGCCATGGCAATCGCCGAAAAGCCGAAAGACATTCCGAGAACGAGAACCGCTGCTGCCGCAAGCCTTATGTATTTTTTCATATTATCACTCCTTGCCGGTATTTATTTGATACCCGCCCTTAATTAAAACTCTGACTCTGTCCTTTGCCGTAAGTCCTGTGCCTTCGGTCTGGACAACATAAAGATGATTATGCATAATCTCCATGCCGTCCTCAAGGACGCCGCCGATTGTGATATCAACGAGGTTATCATTAAGACAAATGGCCGTTGCATGTCCGATTGTAACTATTGCCGTACTGCCTGCCGCAAACTCTATTGTCTGATCTTTTTCAAGCTCAACAATATCATAAACAGAATTTGTTGTAAGATTTTTGGCATAGCTTTCTACCTGACTTGTTGTGTTATCGGTTTCTTCAACATATCCGTTTTCTATTGTGGAATGGAGTATTTCCGAAACATTTTCCGGAGTATGTATACTCCTGTCCGCAATAATAACCGAAACTGCAGTTGCACAGGCGGCAACAATCAGCACAACTAAAGCTGTTTTAATTTTCTTGTCCATATTAATCACCCATTGTATCACATTATTTATATTATCATATTCTTCGTTTATTAAGGCACAGCTTGATAAATTTTAATAAAATCGTAACAAATGTTAAGCCGAAAACAGATTTTTAACTTAGTATTTTAACGCAAATTATCCCGCCTGTTTTATAAGGCAGGATAATAAAATTCTTAATGCAAATGTCCTTCGTGGCTTGCATGCACGATTGTATCAAAATCATAATCTATGAGCCTATGATAATAGCTGCCCATTACATCAAATGTAAAGCAGTATTTATATTCATCTATATTCTCGTCTTTAAAATACACGACATACTGAAATTCGGAATCATCTATTTCCTCACAGACATAATCCTGACTTTCAGCCGCAAATATTTCTTTTATCTGCTCGAGCGTACAGTTCCTTCCTCTTATTGTATCAATAAGCTGTCTGAGGAAAAATCTTCTCGGATTGCTCTCCATTATTATATCTATACCGTTGCTGTATACTCTTATTCCGTAACGGTTATCCGAAGCTGTTTCAACATCGACTCTGCCGAGCTTTTTCTCCGCATATGTCTTAAATTCATTAAGCTTTTCGGGCAGCTCTTCTTTTTTGCAGCCAAGAAGGAACGCCGCAAGCTCCTGTGTATAATAAATACACATACTGCTGTTATGCTGTTCGTCCAGCTTAAGCATCATTTCAAATATTGAATCCGAAAGATTTTTTAAAAGATAGTCTTTTCCGCTTTCCATAGTTCCACCCTGTTTATTCGTTAGTTTTCGGTATTGATGTAATATCGCCCTGTTCAAGTCCGAGAATTATCATTATATCCGTATTTCCGTCAAGAAGAAGGTCATCGGCAACAATTACGGCATTGTCGAAATAAGGAAGCAAATCTTCGCCCATTCCGCTTTCTTTAACCACGATTCTTGTATAATCGGTCTGCTCACCGTTATAGGTTGTGACATTGCTTATTGTATAGCCGTCACTCTTAAGCACTTCGCTTACCCTTCCGGCAAGGCCTGTTGTGTTTCCGCCATTTGAAACCTCAATCTTTTTACGCTTGCTTGATGTTGAAACCGAACCTGTTGTATAGAAAATTTCGTCAACCGTTCCTGCAACTTCCGATGTATCCACAATATAATAGCTTGCACCGCTTATCATCTGAGGATATCCGGGAACCGTTTCGGTTATTATCTCGCTTGATTTAAGCTGATTGATATATTTTGCATATTTAAGCATATCAGCTAACTTAAGGTCTGTATCTACATATTCAAAGGCAGCCTTAATAAGCTGAGGTGCATTTGAAATAATTGTTTCACTGTCAAGTATCTTGCTTACGAAAGCAGAGAAGAACTGATGCTGAACTTCAATACGTCCAAGGTCACCTGTCGGATATTTTCTGAAACGCACAAGCTGTTCTGCCTGGTCACCGTCAAGGTGTTGCTGACCTTCCTTAAGATTGATATAAAGCCCCTGAACAGGGTCGGTATAATACATATCCTGTGGGACATACATATCTACACCATCAATTATATCAACAACTTCTCTGAATGCCTCTGTGTTGAACTTAACATAATTATCAATTTTTATTCCAAGAAGATCCTCAAGCTGAAGCTCAAGACATTCCATTCCATCATTCTTTCCATAAACATTTACAGCATTAAGCTTAACAACACTCGGTGGATTCATTCCGTTATCGTTTGCAATCTTTCTTACCGAAGGAATTATTTCAGTATAAGTATCTCTCGGTATTGAAAGCATTTTTACCGTACCTGATTCCGTATCAACATTAACAACAAATATAACATCAGTTCTTGTTTCACCCTTATCAAGGCCGCATACAAGAATATTTGTATTGATGTTTTCGTTTGTCGTAAGCATGTTTCCGATTACATCTGTAACTTTCGGAGGTGTTTCATATCCTTTTTCAGGTGTATATGTTGCCTTTGTATAGGCATAAACACCGATGAACGAAAATGCCAGAAAACATACCAAGATTATAAGCAATGTTCTAAAAAATATAAACACCGAACTATGCTTCTTTTTACCTTCTTTTTTATTTTGATTGTCTGCTTTACCCATAACCTTCTCCTAAATATTTTACTGTTCCTCTGAACCTGTAATTATTTTTATATCAGTACCGGAAGAAATCTGTGATGCATCAACAATAACTTCTGCCGATTTAAACAAATCAACAAGGTCATCGCCAATTCCGTCCTCCGATACATAAATACGTGTCTGCGGCATCTTTGTTCCGTCATAGGAAGAAATTTCCGTAACATTATATCCGAGAGCATTAAGTCTTTCCTGTGTTGCGGCGGCATAACCGTTTTTGAAACCACCGTTTGCAACCTCTATTTTATAATCCTTGCTTGCTCCTGCCGAAGAAGTTTCTGTTGCTGTATCTTCCTCAACTATACCTTTGAAAACTCTGTCGGACATTTCCTTTATTCCGTCATAATCCGGAATATACATATTTTCGGCTGTTCCGGGTATTGTTTCCATTGTTATTTTTGATGTATCTATGAGAGATATATATTTAAGATAGCTTATGCAGTCAACCAGAGTCATATCTGTTTTTACATATTTATATACTGCTTTTACAACTGCCGTCATATCGCTCAAAACATTTTCTGAATCGAATAATTTGTTTATCACAGCCTTCATAAATTCATGCTGTGTTTCGATTCGTCCTATATCCTGCTGTGCATATCCCTTTCTGAAACGTACAAGCTGTTCTGCCTCTGCTCCGTCAAGATGCTGTTCACCTTCTTTAAGGTTAATAAGCGGACCACCGTTATCTCTCATGTCCCAATACATATCCATAGGTACATACATATCTACACCACCGATTGCATCGACAATTTCTTTAAATGCCGTTATGTTTATTGCAACATAATGGTCAATATCTATATCAAGGAGATCTTCAAGCACCTGAACAAGATATTCATTATTCTTTTCCGGTCCGGCATAGGCATATACCTCTGTAATCTTACATTCGCCTACCGTACCGTATTTTGTCGGTATATAATCGTCTCTGCCGTTGTTCTTCATGTCGAGCATCATGCTGTCGCTCATAAATACCTGTGTATCTCTCGGAACGGAAACAAGATCCATTTCTCCGCTTGAGGTATCGAAGGAAACAACGAAAATAACGTCTGAATGTATTTCGTCCTCATCAAGTCCCATTACTGCAATATTTATCTTCTGGTCGGCAATTACGGTGTTTACATCAGATTTTTCTTCATCACCGTTCAAAGCCGCCTTTTTATCAGCACTCGATTTATAAGCCGTAGCGGCAAGAACAAATACTGCCGAAAACACAAAAACAATGATAGCCACCGTCAGAAAAAATCTTCCGATAAGCTTGTTTCTTCTCCGTTTTTCTCTGTAATCATTATCATATCTCATGCTCACTGAATATCTTCTCCCCGTTATATTTTAATAAACAATCCTATTTTTGAAATTTAACTAATACATTATATCAAAAATTCGCCGATAAAACAATAAATTCGTTAATATTATACAATTTTTAATAAAATCTTAAGCAATTTAACCTTTAAAAATTACTCTTAACGTCATTTTACACTATCTGTCGTCAAAATGGAACTTATATAATGTAAAAAAATACATGACAGAAAAATATATGCACATTTTGGATAAACTCTGAAATTAGATGTGTATATCAATAATATTTGCAAAATCGGCTCAAAAGCATTAATATAGAAAAATCAGGGCCACCCCTAAGTTTTAATGAATGTTTAACGGAGGCTTAACATATGAATAAGAAATTAAAAACCTTCAGACCGGACATTCTGCCGTCGTTTATAGCTATAATAATTGTTTCGCTTTTAACCACCGGCTTTATGTTTTATTATTCTCCCGGTTCACTGAGGATATTTTTGTCGCTGCTCAAGCAACAGCCTGTTTTATTTTTCCTTAACTATCTTCCGGTAATTTTATCGATGCTGATAATATATTTCGTTACGGGAAATTCATTTTTAGGCGCAACATTTCCTGCCGGAATATGGGCGGCATTTGCCTTCTGCAACCGCCAGAAAATAAAAATGCGTCAGGATCCGGTCGTTCCGAGCGACCTTGCTGTTTTTACGGAAGTAAAATCTCTTCTCAAAAATTTTGATCCGTACTATGTAAAACTTGGAATAACGATTGTTGTTGCGTTCTTTATAATATGTATAATCGAAATTATATTTATTCGCAAGGACAAAAAACTTACATGGAAAAAACAGCTTATCGGTGCGGCAGTAACAATAGGCATAACTGCCCTTCTTTACTGCACTACATATACAAACACAGAGCTTTATGACAGCTTTATGGTTGACGGAAACCAGTATTTCAAGGTAAATCAGTATGTCTCAAAGGGCTTTACTTACAGCTTTTTATATGATATTGAAAATCTTAAGGTTGCAAAGCCTGATAATTACAATCCAACCGAATTTGAGTCTGAGGAATACACTTCCCGGCCGGATGTACTCGAAGATGTTGCAAAGCCAAACATAGTTATGATAATGAGTGAGGCTTTTTCGGACATAAGCATTGCCGATGACATCAGTTTTGAAGGCTATGACGAACCATTGGAATTTTATAAGGAATTTATACAGCGTGGTGATGTGCTTTCCGGACATATTGTTGTTCCGAACTTCGGCGGCGGTACATCCGATACGGAATTTGATGCGCTTACCGCCTGTTCAACAAGATATATCAACTCATCTCAGGTAAGCTACAACATTCTCAATAATAATCTCGAGGCTATACCGAGCCTTCTCAAAAACAACGGCTATGACACACTCGCAATCCATCCCGGTTACGGCTGGTTCTACAACAGAAACAATGTTTATAAGCTTCTCGGCTTTGACGATTTCCTCAGTCTTGAAACCTCGTTTGATGCCGAAAAGCAGAACAAAGGCGGATATATTTCTGACGAAGCCACAGCCGAAAGCATTATCGAAAATTTTGAAAAGCACACAGCGGAAAGCGGCAATCCTCTATTTGAATTCTGTGTAACAATTCAGAATCACGGTCCTTATGGTGAAAAGTATACCGACCTTGCCAGAAATTTTGCAAGCAGTACAAGCCTTACAGAGGACGAAGAAGCCATTTATTCGGGATATTTCGAAGGCATTGACGATGCAGACAAGCAGATTGAAGACCTTGTAAACTATTTCAGCAACTCGGATGAGCCTGTTGTGCTTGTGTTCTTCGGAGATCATCTTCCGGGATTTTCAAACGGAATGACTTATTTTGACCAGTTCAGACAGGATATAAATATGAACGGAAATATCGAAGAGCGTGCAAAAGCATATGAAACACCGTATTTCGTATGGGCAAACGATGCGGCAAAGACAATGACAAATTACAGCAAAAACATTAAGAGCATTGACCTTCCCGATAATCATATAATCAGCTCCTCCTTCCTCGGTTCGACCGTTATGGAGCTGCTTGATATGGAAAACATATCGCCATTTATGGAATATGCAAATGAAATCAGAAGAGTTATGCCGGTTGCATCCGGCAACATAATAATGTATCCGGACGGAACCTTCACCGATATGATAACCGCCGATGAACAGACAATGATTGAAAAATATAAACGCTGGATATATTACAAAATATTTGATGAATATTCGTTCTTCAAGGAATAAACGACATACTAAAAGGCTCATGGATAATCAATCCATGAGCCTTATTTTTTGCATTACGACTTATTTTAATTTCTCTCTTACTTCAATAAGTCCTTCGTTTTTGATGAACTCGTCATATGTTTCTCTTCTGTCGATTATACCGCCGGGAAGAATTTCAATAATTCTGTTTGCTATTGTTTCAACAAACTGGTGGTCATGTGAATCAAAGAGAATAGTTCCCTTATAATCAACAAGTCCGTTATTAAGTGCCTGGATACTTTCAAGATCAAGGTGGTTAGTAGGCTCGTCAAGCACAAGCACATTTGCACCGGAAATCATCATCTTGCAAAGCATACATCTTACACGCTCACCACCTGAAAGTACATTTGCGGGCTTAAGTGATTCTTCGCCGCTGAATAACATTCTTCCGAGCCAGCCGCGAATGTCTGAATCATAACGCTCGCCTTCCTTTGCATATGGTCTTAACCATTCTACAAGTGAATCTGTGCAGTCATCAAAGTACTTTGAATTGTCCTTAGGGAAATATGATGTACTTGTTGTTACACCCCATTTATAAGTTCCTTCGTCCGGCTCCATCTCTCCGCAGAGAATCTGGAAAAGCGTTGTTCTTGCAATTTCATCATCACCTACGAAAGCAATCTTGTCATTGGGCATAACGATAAAGCTTACATCATTAAGCACCTTTTTGCCGTTGATTGTCTTTGAAATGCCCTTAACCTCGAGAACATCATTTCCGACCTCTCTGTCCTGCTTGAAGCTGCAGAAGGGATAACGTCTTGAAGAAATTCTTAATGTATCCATCTGAAGGTTATCGAGAAGCTTTTTACGGCTTGTAGCCTGCTTTGATTTGGACGCATTTGCAGAGAATCTCTGAATGAACTCTGTGAGCTCTTTAATCTTCTGTTCCGCACGCTTATTCTGATCCTTTATCTGGCGGTCAACCATCTGTGAATATTCGTACCAGAAATCATAGTTTCCGACATACATTGTAATCTTACCAAAGTCAATATCGGCTGTATGTGTACATACCGTATTAAGGAAATGACGGTCATGCGATACAACGATTACAGTGTTTTCAAAGTCAAGAAGGAAATCCTCAAGCCAGTTGATAGATGCAAGGTCAAGGTGGTTAGTAGGCTCGTCGAGAAGAAGTATATCAGGATTTCCGAAAAGAGCCTGTGCAAGAAGAACCTTAACCTTCTGGTTACCTGTAAGCTCACTCATCTTTGCATAGTGGAATTCGTTTGTAATTCCAAGGCCATTAAGAAGGATTTCCGCATTTGATTCCGCCGACCAGCCGTCAAGCTCCGCAAACTCGCCTTCAAGCTCGGAAACCTTTATGCCGTCCTCATCGTTGAAATCGGGCTTTGAATAAAGAGCTTCCTTTTCTTCCATTATTTCATAAAGACGTTTATGTCCGTAAAGAACGCATTTGATAACCTCAAAATCATCAAACATGAAGTGGTCCTGTCTGAGAACAGCCATACGCTCACCGGGTGTTATTGTTACCGAGCCTGTATTGGGCTCAATATCTCCGGCAAGAATTTTGAGGAAGGTTGATTTTCCGGCACCGTTTGCACCGATAATACCATAGCAGTTGCCCTTTGAAAAAGTTACGTTTACGTCCTTAAAAAGAACTCTGCCGCCATACTGTAAAGATACGTCATTTGCACTAATCATAAATTATTTTCTCCTATATATTTATCCTTTGTAATTATTCAGCACTTGCATTTGTTGTGTTTTCCGAATTATCTGTTGTGTTATCCGTGCCGTCTGCCGCTGTGTCTGTCTGTGCTCCGTCCGATGATGAATCCGATGAATTCGAAGCCGTTACAGCCGGCATTTCAATGGCATTCTGTGCATCCTCTGAAAGCGTTGTGTCAACGCCCTTATTATATTCGGTTACTGTTCCTTCGCACATATATTTATTTGCTGTGATAATCTGCTGGTCATCGGAAATACCGTTTGTTTCGTAAAGAACCGAAAGAAGGCTTGAAACAAGGTCTGTAAGGTCTAAACTATAACCTACGATTACTCCTTCTTCATTTACAAATATTGATACCTTCTGGTCAGCCGTATTCTTATAATATGAAGAATCAATAGATGTTCCTATAAGACCTATTGCTCCTGAGGTTTCCATTACGTCCGAAAGCATATCGGCAGGTATTGTTCCTTCAAAACGGTCAACGTCCATTCCGTTATACTGCTCAGAACCCATATTCTGAAGTCCCGATGCAGATTTAATGAAAAGAAGTCCGTTTTCAACAGGGTTGTACTGTGAAACAGAATAAGTAAAATCATCTGTTTCTACCTGCTGTTTATACCATACGCCGTTGTATCCGGCATAAGCTGTGTTCACTCCGTCAACAGTCTGTAAATACATATCAGATGTATAAGAGTTTTCCGCACCTTCGCCTTCCTTTGTTGATGTTGTTATGGAAGTATGGGCAAAAAACGGTTCTTTGTTATAATCCAAAAGACTCTCCATTTTAAGCTCTGTTGCATTTCCCTGATAATTAAGCTCGGTGCTGAGTGTAACCGAACCCTTATAATTTTCGAGTGCCTCGGTTTTGCTTACAATATCCGCAACCGTATTGCTGTCAGAGCTGCATCCTGCTGCCGCAAAAACAAGAAGTGCCGAAGTCAAAATCGCAGAAATTTTTTTGAATTTATTCATATTTCTCACCCTTTTGTTATTTTAATTTATTAAATTGTATACACACATTTTTATATTATATTTTAATTTTCCGATTATTGCAAGCATTATGTTTATGCCACAAAAAGCATGAATTATATAAATATTTCATACATATTTGTTAATATCTTCTTTTGTAAGTGCCGGATGTACAGCGATATTTATTGCATTTGAAATAATTTCGGCAAGTCGTTCTATAACCTCATCAACCTCCTTCGGTGTAACAAACATATTTTCAGCATAAGGCTCAAGCAATTCCGCTATCAACGTCTCTCTTTCATCACCAAGATTGTTCAATGTGTTATAAAACAGCTTTTCCTCCGATGCCTCTGCCATTGCGGAAAGTATGCGCTCCATTGAATCATTAACAAGCGTTGCCGCAGAAACAACCGTCGGAACGCCTATGCCGATAACCGGAACGCCAAGGCTTTCTTCATTAAGCAGCATTCTTTTGTTGCCTACTCCCGAACCGGGAGAAATACCGCTGTCGGCAATCTGTATAACCGAATTTATTCTGCTTGTTCTTCTTGCCGCAAGTGCATCTATGGCAATGACTGCATCGGGCTTTATTCTTTCGATTATACCCTTCAATATCTCCGCCGTTTCTATGCCGGTTATACCCATTACTCCCGGAGCTATCGCCGCAACAGACGCAACACTGTCGTCTATTTTATCGGAAAGCGTATCTCTTATATGTCTTGTAACAAGTATCTTTGCCACAACCTTAGGGCCTAATGAATCCGGTGTTATATATCTGTTGCCGAGTCCTGCCACAAGAATATTTTTCTCTCTGTCGGAATTCAGAACCGTTTTGAGCATATCGGCTGTTATTTCTATAACCTTCTGTCTGAAATCCGCATCTGCACCCTTCATTTTATCTGCCTCAATGCTTATATATGTTCCCTTCGGCTTCCCTACCGCCTCTGCTGCATTGTCGTTTGTTATCCTTACCGTTGTTATCTCTATTCCGTCCGTTCTTTTCATTTCTGTTTCTATACCTTTATAAGTTTCTTCCTTGCTCAAAAGCTCACAGGCCTCCATGGCAAGGTCTGTTCTTACGGAAATTTTATTTGTTTTATTCAAAATATCTGCCTCCTATGCTATAATATAAAAAGAATTTTGCGTTTTTTAATATTTTTCCGCTAAAATTTACAGATATTCATTGACTTATAATTGTTATTGGTTTACAATATTAGCTGTTGATTTGACCGCAACCCTATGGAAAGCACACTCGGCCGTGGTGCTTATCAGTGGTCAAAGTAAGTGATATTCCCCAATATCAAACGAAAAAAATTTTAATAAGCTTATTTTAGGAGGAAATAACGTTGGCTAACATTAAATCAGCAAAGAAAAGAATTAAAGTAATTTCAAAGAAAACATTAAGAAATAAAATGATCAAATCAGCTACAAAGACAGCTGTTAAGAAGGCTCAGCTTGCTATCGCTGCAGGCGACAAGGCTGCTGCTGAGGTAGCTTGCAAAGAAGCTATCGCTGCTATCGACAGAGCATACACAAAGGGAATCTTCCACAAGAATGCTGCTGCAAGAAGAAAATCAACAATCCAGAGACTTTACAACGCTATGTAATGCGTCGTTAAAGACAATATTTCTTAATATCATGATATTAAAGGCTTGGAAATTGCTCCAAGCCTTTTTTATATATCATTATTCTTTTATATCAGACAGAACTTAGTCCACTTCTGTGAATGATACCTACTGATAAATATAATACCACGAAATACAATATCCATACTCATTCCTATCGCAATACCTATTACACCCCATCCAAGCACCAAGCCGAACAAAGCCGAAAAAGCAAGTCTCGCCGCAATGGTCAGCGTTATGGAAATAATCATTGTAAACTTTACATCTCCGGCAGCACGCAGACCGTTTCCGAACGAACCGGCAAACGGATAAAACAGTCCGTTAAAAATATTGTTAATAAGAACAAGCCTGATTGGTACATATGTACGGTCATTCATTATCTGTGGTGCAACACCCTATGCTTCAAGTACCTTGTCTATTGTCATTGTTATTTCCTTACCATCTATTTTAAGAGTAACTCTCTTTGTTGCGTCATTCCAACTAACTTCGCCGCCAAGAGTTTCTGTTACTATTCTAATGGAAACCAAAGTTCTGCCATTTACTATAACAGGAGCAACATCGTTTGAAATTTAAATATTTCTATATACATATTTTGTTAATTTTTTAGTTATCTATTTTCGACATATATTGCATTTACATTTGTAAAACTTTTTGTCTACTTTTGTCCTATAAACACAAAAAGACCCACAGATTTCACTCTGTGAGTCTTGATTTTTATTCATAATATTCCCAAGCTGATACATAACGCCTTGTTTATCATCATCATAAAAGCATTGTCCGTCGTGCATATTTTTTCTCTCAGTCGTTTTTTATCTATCGTTCTTATCTGCTCAAGAAGAACAACCGAATCCTTGACCAGCGAATATTTTTCGGCTGAAATTTCGATATGTGTAGGCAGTTTAGCCTTATTTATCTGTGATGTAATAGCCGCACATATAACCGTAGGGCTGTATTTATTTCCCATATTATTCTGTATTATAAGCACAGGTCGTATTCCGCCCTGTTCTGAACCTACAACAGGTGATAGGTCGGCATAAAATATATCTCCCCTGGCAACTGTCATCTCAATTCACTCTCCGCCTGCATATTAAAAATAGTTGAGCGGTATGTAATGCTTTTTTATTTTGTCTATGTACCTGCACTTCAACTATCTTCAGCAGGTATTATTGCCCTTTAAAAAAGCTATTATACATATTTAACGGTTTCCGTAACCTTACCGTTTCTTATGTACTGACGAGGTACTCTCTTGGAAAGAGTACAGAATACCTCATAATTTATTGTATTCAAAGCCTTTGCAATGTCATCGGCAGTTATGCTGTTTTCGCCCTGTGTTCCCATAAGGACTACTTCATCATTTATTTTTACGTCATCAATATCCGTAACATCAACCATAAACTGATCCATGCAGATTCTTCCGACTATCGGTGCAAACTTACCTTTTATAAGCACCTTTCCGTCCTTTGCATAGGCTCTTATAAAGCCGTCCGCATAGCCAACGGGAATTGTTGCGATTTTTCTTTTTCCCGGTGCCGTGTATGTTCTTCCGTAGCTTATGCAATCGCCCTTTTCAACCTCTTTTACAAAGCTGACATGAGTTTTTATGGACATAACGGGACGAAGATCAAGATTTTCCTTAACAACCTCATCGGAAGGATAAGCTCCGTAAAGAATTATGCCCGGACGAACCATATTGAGCATCATGGAATCAATATCCATTATAGCCGCAGAATTTGCCGCATGTCTGATAGGTATATTAAGTCCTCTGTCCTTGAGCATTTTGTCCATTTTCATAAAACGCTCAAACTGCATATTTGTGTATGCCTTATCTGCCTCATCGGAAGCCGCAAAATGAGTGAACATACCGTTTACTTCAATACCGGGAAGCTTTGATATTCTGACAATTTCGTCTGCCGCCTCATCATTTACACGATAGCCTATTCTTCCCATACCGGTATCTATTTTTATATGTACAACTGCCGTTTTGCCTAATCTTACGGCAGTTTTTGAAAGCTTTTCAGCCATTTCATATGAATACATGGTCTGAATAAAGCCGTTATTTATTACATCCTCAAAACGAAGCTCAGGCGTATATCCGAGAAGAAGTATCGGAGCATTTATTCCATGCTTTCTGAGATTAAGTCCTTCGTCAACAACCGCAACCGCAAACCAGTCCGCACCGTTTTCGAGCAATACCTGTGCCACCTCAACCGAACCGTGTCCATAGGCATCTGCTTTTATAACTCCTATTATTCCCGTGCCTTCGGGTGTTTTTTTTCTGATACTCTTGATATTATATTCAAGTGCATCAAGGTCAATCAGAGCAAGTACTCTTTCCTCATCTGTCATTTTTCATTCCTCCGCTACTTAGCCGAAAATACTCTGCTGTCTATTTCGGGATTATATTCAAAATTGTTGTAGGTTATAATGTATCTTTCTCCGCCGTTTTCATCATATATGACGAGCTTAAGCGGCAAAAGCGTTTCGTTATCTACCCACAGCTTTTCAGTTGATATGTATTTGTTGCCTTCGGGAATAACCGCCTCAAGAACCGTACAAACGGATTCATCAAGTGATGCCGCAGTTTCAACCGACACATTCTCCGACATCAAATAGTTTTTGATGAATGTCGATATAAAAAGCTGACTGCCTTTTTGCATTTTAGGCACATCAAGGCTGACTGTTTCATCTGTCTTAGCATTATATTGCTTTACGCTTGTTCCGTCAAAAACAGTATAGTTGCCGTTCATCGCCTCCGGTGACTTGATTTCCATGCGATATTCTCCTGTTATTTTGGAATATTGCGTTGTCTCGTAGGTATTCTCACCTTTATTGGAAAACCTCTGAATAGTTGCGTCCGTTTTTGAGCATTCATACTCCGTAAGCATCTTCTGCACCTTTTCCATCGCCGTCATTTTTTCGCCGCCACAGCCGGATATAATCACACATACAACCAATGCCACAGCCGCACAAACAATTCTCCGAATTACCGTAAGCATATTTTTACCTCATAATCTTTTTATAATTATATATACTTACATTTATTCGATAAAATGACTTAAGTCGAAAACAGGTTTCCGACTTGTTTAAATTAAGGCATAAACATTTCATTCCATCGGCTAAAGCCTTGGAACTCTTTGTTCTACGAACCTTTCAGCTAAAAATTTAAATTACTTAACAATACATTAAATTTTATCCAAAATATCATTATTATCTGAACTGCTTGACCGCTTCGGCAATATTTTCCGCAATATCGCCTGCCATAACACCATACGAACCAAGCTTATCTCGGCATATATCACCGCTAAGACCATGGAGATATACACCAACAGCAGCCGCATCAAAGGGAGCAAGTCCCTGTGCGATAAGCGACGAAATAACACCGGTAAGAACATCTCCGGAACCGCCTGTTGCCATTGACGGATTACCTGTTACATTAATAATAACTCTTCCATCCGGTGAAGCTACAACCGTTCTCGCATCCTTAAGAACAACGATACTATTATACTGCATTGCAAAGTTTCTTGCAACCGAAACGGTGTCATGCAGTATCTCAGATATTTTAAGCCCGGTTAATCTGCTCATCTCTCCGGGATGTGGTGTAATTACCGGAACATGCTTAAGTGAAAGCAGAACCGACGGATTTTTTGATATGGCATTAAGACCGTCGGCATCAATAATAACGGTCTTGTCAACCTCTGTAATAAGCTTATTTACAAACTCAGTTACCTCTTCACTCATGCCAAGGCCGGGGCCTACAGCTATTGCCGAGGCATTGCCTATTTTAGGCTCGATATTCTCTTCATAGCATTCATATCTTACCTTGCCTTCATATTCCGACAAAGGCATAACTACTGCCTCCGGCACAAGCTGCTGAACAACATGTATGCCGCTCTGGACTGTACAGGCATACACAAGTCCTGCTCCTGCACGAAAAGCACCTTTACAGCACAATGCAACCGCACCCGTCATATCCTTAGAACCGGCAATTATATAAAGTCTTCCGTAACTGCCTTTATTGGTTCTTTTTGCACGCTCGGGAAGTATTTTGAGAATATCATTTTTATCCAAAAAACCTGTTTTTATATCCATAGAATCTATTGTGCTCTCTTGGATTGAAATATTTGCTATTTCTATTCTGCCACAATGTTCTCCGCCCGGATATAACAGCATTCCTATTTTAGGCAAGGCAAATGTAACCGTAATATCGGCATTAACCGCACAACCCATTATCTGTCCGTTATCGGAATTTACTCCCGAAGGAATATCTACACTTATTACCTTCTTTGAATAGGTATTTATTACATTAATAACGTCCGCATAAATGCCGGTTATTTCTCTTGATATACCTGTTCCGAACACCGCATCAACCACAATATCCGCTCTCATTGTTTCGATTACAGCCTCGGTTATATCGGTTATTATATAAAGTCCGCTATTTATTGCCGCTTTATAATTAATTCTTGCATCTTCGCTGAATTTGCTGTTTTCAAATAAAAATGCCAGCTTACATTCGATATTTCTGTCATTAAGTATTCTTGCAAGAGCAAAGCCGTCACCGCCGTTATTGCCCTTTCCGGCAAAAATAAGCACCTTTGGATTCTTTGTATCCCTAAGCTCTTTTTCGCACACATCTGCAACAGCTCTTGCCGCATTTTCCATAAGCACTATTGACGGTATGCCTATTTCTTCGCTTGTAAGTCTGTCGATTTCTCTCATCTGTTCAGCAGTTGCCGCTCTCATAATCAATCCTCTCCTTCTGCAGTTACATATGCCGTTGCATATTGTCTGCAATGTGACATAGAAAGCTGAATATTAGTAATGCCATGTCTTTCGGCTATCAGCTTCGCATTTTCGTGAAGAACTATTGACGGCTTTCCGTTATCATCATGTTTTATTTCCACATCATGCGGTCCAAAGCCGACAAAGCCGGTACCGAGCGCCTTAGCCATGCTCTCCTTTGCCGCAAACATTGCCGCCGCGCTCTCTGCATTGTTTGACCGTTCATAAATATAGCGTATTTCTTCTTCCGTATAGTATTTTGTCATAAATTTGATATTGCTTATAAGCTCACTTAATCTGTTTATCTCTATTATATCCGTTCCTATTCCCTTTATCATAAGAATGCCTCCATAATGAAATCTAAGAACATTATACTGTAAATCTAAAAATTCTCATATAACTTCAAATAGTTTAATACAGTAATTTAATACTACGATTTACATTTATATTTGTAATATATCACCATGCCGATATAAATGCAATAGGTTTTAGAAATTTATAAATATTTTTTAAATAATCTAAAGTTATAATTAAGTGAATATAAAAAGGACGACAGATAATCAATCGTCCAAATAAATATTTATTAAATAATCTATTTCAACTCACAGAGAATATCTCTGACATACACAGCGGCACAAATTATGCCGCTGTAATAATTACATATTATTCATATACTATCTTACCGAGGAACTTCTCCATATCAACGCCGTATTCATCACAGATAACCTGCATTTCCTTAACGGTATTTTCGTTTACGGGGATACCCTCTTTTAATATACGTGCGGTTGCCTCAACCTCTTTTTCGCCATGAGTATAAATTCTCGGCTGACCGTCTGCCTTAGGTGCTTCTCTGAGCTCCTTAAGGAATGCTGAAAAATGTGCCTTAATTTCTTCGGGATTGCCGAAAAGATTAGGATTGATTGCCGCAAAACCGTGGCATGTTCCTCCGACCGAGCCTATGTTAGTATGGTTTGATGTAAGTCCCATTGAGAGAATTGAAGAGAATATTTCGGCAAGCATACCATATCCATAGCCCTTATGTCCACCACTCTTTTCCGAAATTCCTCCGAGAGGAAGTATACCGCCGCCATTTTTCTGCTCAATATTTTTGAGAATTTCAGCCGCATTTGATCCGGGCTTTCCTTCCGCATCAACTGTCCAGCCTTCGGGAAGAGGCTCGCCCTTCTTGTTATATACTTCAACCTTACCTCTTGTTACAACCGTTGTTGACGCATCAAAGAAGAAATCATAAGGCTCTGCAGGCATAGCAACGGCAATGGGATTTGAACCGATCATAGCAAGTCTGCCATATGTCGGAACCATAATAGCCTCGCTGTTTGTAACGGAAAATCCGATAAGTCCCTTCTTACATGCCATCTTTGCATAATATCCGGCAATACCGTAATGATTTGAATTTCTTACGGTAACAATACCGAAACCGTTCTTTTCTGCCTTTTCGATTGCCATATTCATTCCGAGATAGCCGGCAAGCTGGCCTGTTCCGTCATGGTTATCAATAACAGCGGAAAGCGGTGTTTCAAAAACAACCTCGGGCTTTGTTCCCATATGAAGTCTGCCGTTTTTAATGCTCTTATAATAACGCACCATTCTCTGCATACCGTGTGATTCGATGCCGTAAAGATCGGCAGTAAGCAGAACGTCTGTTATTATTGCCGCCTCATCGGGTGTATAACCCATTTTTTCGAATACTTCCAAAGAAAATGCCTTTAAGTTTTCATACTGAAGCTTAACGTAAGCCATTATTATGTCCTCCTGTATATAAGCCAAAAAATTTACATTACCCGATAATTTTAACTTATTTTATTCCGATATTCAATAAAAAGTTGAATTTAGTGATTTAAACCTTCAATTCTCATAAATATTATATCTGACTTTTCTGTAAAATTTGCCCTTCCAATATTGCATGATGTATACATTTGATGTATAATAATTGTAGAACAATTAACAATTACTAAAATGAGGTGAACATTATGGCAAAAAAGGTTTACGGTATGTTCTTCACAGGTACTGGAACTACCGAAAAAATGGTTACATATATAGCTAAAGAGCTTGCAAAGGAGCTTGGCTGCGATTATGAGCCCTACGATTTTACACTTCCCGCTGTTCGTAAAACAGTTAAGGAATACACAGCTGATGACATTGTTGTTCTCGGCACACCTGTTATCGCAGGACGTGTTCCCAATCTTCTTCTCAAATATCTTGACACTGTTGTAGGAAACGGTGCATACGGCATTCCCGTTGTTCTCTACGGAAACAGAAACTTCGATGACGCACTCATCGAGCTCAGAAACATAATGGAGGCTGACGGATTCCACACAATCGCCGGCGGTGCATTTGTCGGTGAGCATTCTTTCTCAAGAACACTCGGACAGGGCCGTCCCGACGAAGAGGATATGGCTGTTGCCGCAACATTCGTTTCTAAAATTGCAGAAAAGGTTAAAAGCGGAAACATCAACAAAGAGCCTATCGAGGTTGAAGGCTGCACACCTATCAGACCTTACTACACACCGAGAGACAGAAACGGAAACGGTATTGACATCCGTAAGGTAAAACCCAAAACAGATACAGACGCCTGCATTAACTGCGGATTCTGTGCGGCTAACTGTCCCCTTGGTTCAATCAATCCAGCAAATCCTGCCGAAATTACAGGTATCTGTATGAAATGCTGTAAATGCGTTAAGCTCTGTCCCGTACAGGCTAAGTATTTTGATGATGAAGGATTCCTCTATCACAAAACTGAGCTTGAAGAAATGTACGGCGGAAGACGTGCAGAAGACAAAATCTTCTATTAATTTAATCTTTGACAAAACTAAGACCTGCGGATTTTCCACAGGTCTTTTTGCTATCTTTTATAAACTTATTTATTCCAATATCCTTTATGCACCTCTGCCGCCTCTTCCGCAAGCTCGTCAAAAGGCCCTTCAACAAGTATGTCCTTCTGTCCTCTTGCAAAAACCTCTCTGCAAGGTAAATCGAAGGTAGGATTCTGTTCATCACTGCCGGTAAGCGATAAAAGCTGTTTTTCAGTCATTGCATAAACAACTCTGCCTACTCCTGCCCAATAGATTGCTCCGGAGCACATGGCACATGGCTCTGCCGTTGTATAAAGAGTACATTCCGCAAGAAAATCCTTTGAATAAAGTCTTGATGCCTTTTCAACGCACTGTGTTTCGGCATGGCCTGTACACTTACTTTCTGTAATCTCAACATTTTCCTGCTCGATAAGTATGTTTCCGTCCTTATCAACGAGCAATGCTCCGAAAGGCGTATTACCATGCTCTCTTGAATTTCTCGAAATCTGAATAGCTCTTTTAAGATAATATATGTCGTTCATAGTATACCTCCTTATATGCCAAAGAGGTATGCAACCGAAGCCACATACCTCTACATCATTTTACTTTAACGCCTCAAGTCTTTCTTCGATTTGTTTAAGTGTTTCTTTGTATTTAACTCCTTTGGCTCTTTCCTCTTCGATAACATTAGCGGGAGCTTTTGCGACAAAGCCCTGGTTAGCAAGCTTTTTCTCTACTCGCTCAACCTCTTTAATCATTTTATCACGCTCTTTTGTAAGACGTTCAATCTCCTTGCTAATGTCAACAAGCTCTGCAAAAGGCATATATACAGTTGCTCCTGAAACAGCCGCAGATACAGCATCTGAACCGATACCTTCTTTATTATCCTGAATTATAAGCTCTGAAGCATATGCAAGAGTCTTAAAGAATACAGCCGAACGCTCAAATATTCCGGCAATCTCGCTGTCTGTTGTTACTACATATACAGTTGCTTTCTTGCTGGGAGCAACATTCATTTCCGCACGAACATTTCTTATTGCACGAACTGCGTCTTTAATAAGGTCAATTTCATTTTCATTTTCTTTGAAATCCCATTCTGCTTTGAATTCCGGCCATTCAGAAAGCATGATTGTTTCTTCCTCGCTCTGAAGATGTGTAAAGATTTCCTCTGTGATGAACGGCATAAACGGATGAAGGAGCTTAAGCGCATTTATAAGAACTGTCTTAAGTGTCCAGAGTGCCGCATCTCTTGTGCTGTCCTCTTTGTTATAAAGTCTGGGCTTAACCATTTCGATATACCAGTCGCAGTATTCGTCCCAAAGGAAGTCACGAATTTTCTGTGCGGCAAGGCCGAGGTCATAAGCATTGAGATTTTCCGTAACATCTTTTGCAAGTGTATTAACCTTGCTTAAAATCCATTTATCCGCACCAGTAAGGTAAAGAAGCTTATCCTCTTCCTCATCGCTTTCAAGGTTCATCATTACGAAACGTGAAGCATTCCAAAGCTTATTATTGAAGTTACGGCAGTCATCAAGTCTTTCCCAATAGAAACGCATATCGTTACCGGGAGCATTACCAGTTACAAGCATAAGACGCATTGCATCAGCACCGTATTTTTCGATAACATCAATGGGATCGATACCGTTTCCGAGGCTCTTTGAGAACTTACGGCCTTTATCATCACGGATAAGACCATGGATAAGAACGTCCTTGAACGGGCATTCTCCGACCTGTTCAATTCCGCTGAATACCATTCTGATTACCCAGAAGAAAATAATATCGTAGCCTGTTACCATTGTGCTTGTAGGATAGAAATGCTTAAGCTCTTCTGTTTCATCGGGCCAGCCGAGTGTTGAGAACGGCCAAAGTGCCGATGAGAACCATGTATCAAGCGTATCTTCGTCCTGCTTAAATTCGGTTGAGCCGCATTTTGAGCATACAAGTCCTGTCGGATCCTTTGTTACTTCTATATGACCGCATTTCTGGCAGTAATAAGCCGGTATTCTATGTCCCCACCAGAGCTGACGGGAAATACACCAGTCACGGATATTTTCAAGCCAATGTGTATATGTCTTTCCGAAACGCTCGGGAATAAAACGGAGCTCACCCTTATTATATACATCAAGTGCAGGCTTAGCCATTTCTTCCATCTTAACGAACCACTGAAGCTTAATCATAGGCTCAACGATTTCGTTGCAGCGTTCATGTACGCCTACCGAATGTGTTATATCTTCAACACGAACAAGAAGTCCAAGGTCGTCAAGCTCCTTAACGATAAGCTTTCTTGCCTCATAACGGTCCATGCCTTCGTATTTTCCGCCGTTTGAATTTATTGTACCGTCATCATTGAATACATTAATCTTAGGAAGATTATGTCTTTCGCCAACCTCATAGTCGTTAGGGTCATGTGCAGGAGTAATTTTAACAACACCTGTACCGAATTCACGGTCAACATAAGAATCGCCGACAATAGGAATTTCCTTATTTACGATAGGAAGGATAACTTTTTTGCCGATTAACTTATTATATCTTTCGTCATCGGGGTGAACGGCAACGGCTGTATCGCCGAGCATTGTTTCCGGACGGGTTGTCGCAAGCTCAAGGAATTCATCTGTTCCGGCAATGGGATATTTGATATGCCAGAAATGTCCTGCCATATCAACATGGTTTACCTCTGCATCGGAGATAGTTGTCTGGCATTTAGGGCACCAGTTGATAAGCTTTTCGCCTCTGTAAATATAGCCTTTATTATAAAGACGGATAAATGTTTCAAGAACAGCCTTTGAGCAGCCTTCGTCCATTGTGAAACGTACTCTGTCCCAATCGCAGCTTGAACCGAGCTTTCTGAGCTGCATAAGAATCTCTGAGCCGTATTCTTCCTTCCATGCCCATGCACGTTCAAGAAACTGTTCTCTTGTAATGTCGTTCTTTGTTATGCCCTCTTCTGCCATTTTCTGAACAATTTTAACCTCTGTTGAGATTGAGGCATGGTCTGTTCCGGGAATCCAGAGTGCATTATATCCGCTCATTCTTTTCCAACGGATAAGAATATCCTGAAGAGTGTTATCAAGGGCATGGCCCATATGGAGCTTACCGGTGATATTCGGGGGCGGCATTACGATAGTAAAGGGCTTTTTCGATTTATCTACCTCGGCATGAAAATATTTCTTTTCAAGCCAGTTGTTATATATACGCTCCTCAATATTCGGATTGTATGTTTTTTCAAGTTCATGTATCATTTAGTATAAAACCTCCTTTATTTTCCAGACAATAAAAAACGCCTTCGTCAGCATAAGGACGAAAGCGTCGTGGTACCACCTTAATTCATAGAACGAAGAAATAAATCCGCATTCCATGCACTCAAAGCCGTTAACGCAGGCAAAACGGCAAAGGCTAATTAACGGCAGAGCCGATGTTCTCACCAATGCTGCTGACGGACTACCTTCCGGCATATCATTCCCGCAGTGTATTCCAGCCGAATATCAATGATATAAGAACACTGCTCTCTTGCGGCGATATTACCGTACTCCTTCCGATAAACGCATTTATATTTTTCATATACTATAATGAAATATGATAGCCGACAATCACCTATTTGTCAAGGGAAAGTCGGCTAAGTTTTAAAAATCAAGGGGCTTTGCCCCAAATCCTACAAGCCTTAGTATGGTCAGAACTTTGCTTCGCAAAGTGGCTACGCCACCGCATCATGGTCAAAGCATTTTGCTACGCAAAACGGTCTGCGACCGCCCCGTTTTCTTCGGGGTGCATACTTTGCGGTTCACTGGTCAGAACTTTGCTTTGCAAAGTGGCTACACCACCGCATCATATTCAGAACTTTGCTTCGCAAAGCGGTCTGCGACCGCCGCATCATGGTCATGACTTTCGTAAACGAAAGTTGCCTTTGGCAACCGCACCGTCTTGTGCGGTCAGTAGGTCAAAGCATTTTGCTACGCAAAACGGTCTATTGTCAAAATTTTGCTACGCAAAACCGCCTATTCAGAACTTTGCTTCGCAAAGCGGTCTGCGACCGCCGCATCTTTCTTTGCGGTTCATAAGCGTCAGCGGTCTTCGCTGTTTTTGACCGCCCCGTTTTTCTTCGGGGTGCATACTTTGCGGTTCATAAAAGGCTTGACCTAAACTTTGAGCAACCGTACTGTCAGTACTTCGCAATTTAAGAGTTTCCTCTCTCACAAGTAAAACCCTGCGACTTATAAAGCCGAAAAATGATTTTGTAAATCGCCCATTGGCAAAAATCAAACTTTTCAGCACTTTATTACCGGGAATCTGTCCGGAAGTACAATTCCGGCTCTCTGTCTGATTGCCTCTGCATGGATTTTAGCTTCTTCAAGTATTGCCTGTTCATCAAGAGTTACAAGAACTCTGTTTTTCATAATCCATTCTCCATTACACATTACCGATTCAACATTTGATTCGTGCATTGCTGTAACAATGTTTGCGATAGGATCGTGCAAAGGAAGCATCTGTGCGGAATCCGGATTGATTATGATAAGGTCTGCCTTCATTCCGGGCTTTAATGCACCGATTTCGTCTTCCCAGAGAAGTGCCTTTGCACCGTTTGTTGTTGCCATTGTTATTATTTCCTCTGCCTTAACAACAGTAGGATCAAGTCTCCAGCCTTTATGTATAAGAGCTGTTACATACATCTCGTCAATCATTGTCATACGGTTGTTTGCAGATGCACCGTCTGTACCGATTGATACGCATATGCCCTTCTTAAGCATTTTAGGAACCTTAGCAAAGCCAAGAACACGCATAGCTGATGCAGGGTTATGAGATACCTTTACATCGTACTGCTTGAACATATCAACCTCTTCGTCGGTAAGCCATACTGTATGTACGGCAAGAAGGTTTTTATCAAGCACACCGAGGTTTCTGAGATGGGTAACCGTAGGAACGCCCTTTGTTTCCTTAACATATTCTACCTCTGCCTTTGCCTCTGCAACGTGCATATGTATACCTACGTTGTATTTATCGGCAAGCTCCTTTGTGCCTAAAACAAGCTTATCCGAGTCGTTGAAAAGTGTTCTTAAGCCGAACCATACCTTAACACGGCCGTCATATGTATTGTTCCAGTCCTTTAAATCCTGCTCCTGAACATCAAGCTCCTCCTGTGTCGAACGACGCCAGATAGGAGGAAGGTTATCGCCATAATCCATTGATGACTTGGCAAGTATACCTCTTATACCTGACTGTGCAACAGCCTTACACATACTGGGTACAAACTGTCCGCCGGGTTCTGCTATTGTTGTAACACCGGATTTAATCTGCTCAACAAGACAGAGAAGTGTTGAAATATAGCTATCCTCAGGTGTCATGCTTGATTCGTAAGGGAATGTTCTGTCTGTAAGCCATGTAAGAAGGTCAACATCATCACCCATACCTCTTTCAAGCTGCTGTGATGTATGTACATGTGTATTTATAAGACCGGGCATAACAATTTTGCCCTTTGCGTCTATTACCTGAGTATCGGGAAAAATTTCTTTTTCATCGATTTTTCCGACTGCTTTGATTTTATCATCAACAATAAGAACTCCGCCGTTTTCAAAGACCTGCTTTTCGTCATTCATTGAAATGACATAGGCATTCTTAATGTATGTTCTTTTCTCTCTCATAATTATTTCCTTCCTAATCTCTTTTATAACATCATGCTAATTTTTCAATAATCGGATCTACAACCTTGCCGTTGATTACATCAACAATTCCTTTGTCTGTAATGCCGTAGAAAGGAATGAAGATAAGTGTAATGAATGCAAGAGTCATATAAGGCGAACCCATTTCGCAGCCCTTAGCTGCAAGGTCTTCCTGCATTTCTTTAAGTATAAGCGCACTTTCTTCTCCGCTGAGGTCTGTAAGAAGTCCGCAGATAGGAAGAGGAAGCTCATATTTAACCTTGCCGTCCTCAACAATTACAAGACCGCCGTTAAGCTCATGTATACGGTTTACGGCAACTGCCATATCCTCTGCAAGTGTTCCGACAACAGTAATGTTATGGTGGTCATGTCCCATTGATGTAGCGATAGCGCCCTTGCTTATACCAAAGCCCTTAATAAATGATTTTCCTATGCTGCCGCCCTTTCCGTAACGCTCTACACAGGCAATACGAAGAATATCCTCCTCAGGCTTAGGCTGAACAACACCGTCAACAACATCAAGGTCTGCCTCAAGTGCATCTGTAAGAAGTGATGTGGGTTTAGCACCGATAACTCTTACTTTAACCTTCTTTGCGTCTGTCTTTATAACAAGATCATCTGCTGTGATTTCCTTCGAAAGTTTAACTGTGTTAAGTAAGCATGACTTAAATTCGGGCTTTTTGAATTCAACAATTGTTTCACCGTTTTCAACAATAAGCTTACCGTTTGAAATAACGCTTTCAACCTTACACTGCTCAAGATCAGAAATAAATACTATGTCAGCGCATTTTCCGGGTGCAATACTGCCGTATTTATTGTCAACCTTAAGGCTTTCCGCAGGGTTAAGTGTAGCCATCTGTATAGCTGTTACAGGGTCAATGCCGGCTTCGATACAGCGTCTGATTTTGTAATCAAGATGTCCTTTTTCATAAATATGGAGCATATCAATATCATCGCTTACAAGAGCACAATGTCTTGTATCAACATGATTTTCTGTAATTATTTTGATAACTGCGTCTAAGTCCTTTGCGGCACAGCCTTCTCTTATGAGAACACGAAGTCCTGCTCTGAGCTTTCCGAGAGCCTCTTCCTTATTTGTGCTTTCATGGTCTGAACGGATACCTGTTGATACATAAGCATTAAGAGGCGCACCATAAAGTTCGGGAGCGTGGCCTTCTGCTGTTTTTCCGAATTTTTCGGCAAGCTCAAGAATATGTGCTGAAAGAGGACTCTTATTGAGAATAGGCGGATAAAGCACCTCTGCAAGACCTACGGCTCTGGGAATCTGGATAAAGCGTTCAATCATTTCCGGTGAAAGAGCCGCACCTATTGTCTGAAGGTCGCCTTCTTCGCTCATGAAAGCCGGTACGGGATAAAGTAATTTAACAGGAAGTCCTTCAGACTCTTCAAAAATAGCATTTATGCCTTCTTCGCCGGAAACAATGGCAACCTCCATAAGGTCTGTTGCTACTGCTGTTGTACCATGCTTTACAAGCATACGGCTGAATTCTGTGTAAGAAAGCATACTGCTTTCAAAGTGGATATGTGCATCAATAAAGCCGGGAGCAAGATATTTGCCCTCTGCGTCGATTACCTGTGTATCTGCACCTATTGTTTTTTCTCCGAGTGAACCCAATGCGGCAATTACTCCGTCGGCAATAGCAATATCTGTTTTGTAAATCTCATGTGTATTTACATTGATAAGCTGGCCGTTTTTTATTACCATATCGGCGGGTGCATTTCCGAGTGCTACGTCAATTACATGATTATTCATTATGTGGCCTCCTTTAAATTATAATATCTTACCGGGGAATAATCCGGTTGTTTTCTTGTCATGGTATACTACCTGTCCGGCTACTATTACATATTCGATACCGTCGCACATCTGAACGGGATCGGCATATGTAGGTGTATCATAAAGCTTGTCATAGTCAAAGAGAACAAAGTCCGCATCATAGCCTTCCTTAATAAGTCCCTTGCCCTTAAGATGAGCTCTTTCAGCCGGAAAGCCTGTAATCTTATGTATGATTTCAGGCAGAGTGAAAAGCTTTTTCTCTTTATGATAATAGCGGATTGCCTTAGGGAATGTCGCAAATGTTCTCGGATGTGTTTTTTCGTCAAGAGAACGGCATGTTCCGTCTGTACCTACGCATATATTGGGATTTGTTATTATTCTGCACATATCCTCTTCGCCCATTGTGAAGTAAATTGCGTTTGCCTTTCCTCCGTTGGCAATAAGAAGATCAAAGTATGCGTCAAAGGGATCCTTTCCGACAATTTTTGCCCATTCGGTTACATATTTTCCGTCAGCCTCTTTAACCTCGGGGCATCCGGCAATAAATATATTTTCAAAACCGCCGGCATTGAGATAGAAGTTATCATAGCCGCAGTTTACGTCCTGCATTTCAGCCTTAATCTGCTTACGCATTTCGGGATTTTTAAGAGCTTCAACCATTCCGTCAACGCCGCCCTTAACAAAATACTTAGGCGGTATACATATATTGAGGTCTGTCATGTTAGCCTCATAGGGATACTGGTCGGCTGTAACAAGCATTCCGCTTGCATTTGCCTCGTCAATGAGTCTTGTTGTTTCCTTTGATGCTCCCCAATAAGGTCTTCCGGCAACCTTATGGTGAGAAATCCATACAGGAACGCCTGCTCTTCTGCCTATCTCGATTGCCTCTTTAACGGCATCAACAACCGATATAGATTCACTTCTCATATGAGTTGCATAGAATCCTCCGTATTCCTTAACGACAGATGCAAGCTCAACAAGCTCGTCCGTTGTTCCGTAACAGCCGGGAGAATATATAAGTCCTGAGCTTAAGCCTGCGGCACCGCATTCCATGGCAATGCGCACCTGACGTTTCATTTCTTCCATTTCCGCATCGGTAGGCTTTCTGTTGTCATAGCCCATTACAGCAGCTCTTAATGTCGAGTGACCGATTAATATTTTCATATTTCCGATAATGGGAACCGATTTTGCATAATCGAAATATTCTTTTGCTGTTTTCCACTGAATCATTTCATCGGGGAAGGTATGTGTTCCGATTGCAAGAAGGCCCTTTTCAAGGTCGATATGCTCCGGTGTTACAGGGAACATTGAACCGCCGCACTGTCCGGCGATTTCTGTTGTTATACCCTGATTGATTTTTGCAAGCATACCGGGATACTGACCGAGCACCTGGTCACCATGCGAATGGGAATCGATAAAGCCGGGCGTAAGATAAAGTCCGTCGGCATCAATAACCTGCTTTGCCTCTTCTGTACCGTCGGCTTTGCATATTTTTCCGTCAACAACTCCGACAGAGCCGAAATATTCGTCAGAACCTGAACCGTCTATAATTTTTGCATTCTTTATAAGTAAGTCTAACATTTTAAAACCTCCTTAGCATTTATATTATAGCATATTAAAGCGTACATCGTTCGAAAAAGTGAACGGTTATATAAAATTTTTTCACTGCCGAACATCCGGCAATGAAAAAATCTTCAATTAGCTTTTTCTGTAATATTAATAAGCCTTGCCTCTTGCTGTTATCTTCCAGCAGTCAACAACCTCATCGCCGTCAACAACATAAAGCTCGTCAAATATATTAACTGTTGTACAGCAATGTCCGGGAATATATCTGAGTTTATCATTTATCTTAAAATTATGCTCACAGTATACCGCCCCATGCTCCTCGCTCATGGAAATCGGACTGCCTTCGGGAACACCGAGGAAAACCGGATCGCCCTGATCCATACCGAGTGATTTAACACCTGTATCTGTAACAACTCTGTCCTTCTTTGTGCTGATAACCGTTGTAAGCACAAAAAGTGCATTTTTAAATCCGAGATGAAGCTGTCCATAAGCATTATCCATAAAAATATAACTTCCGGCCTGTATATCCGTATAAACAGTATCCTTTGCCTTCTGCTCTATTGTGCCTGTACTTCCTCCGCCTACTTCTTTAACCTCAAGACCCTTAGCCTCAAGAAGTGCCTTAAGCTCTCTTACCTCATTTTCGATACGGTTTGTTTCGGCAATTCTTGTTTCAAGAGAATGCTCATGTGCCATATGTCCGCCGTATGCCTGTATACCTTCAAATATAAGTCCTTCGGATTTATCTATAAGCTCCGCAAGCTCTATAAACTCATCATATGTATCTACTCCGCAGCGTTTCATTCCCACTTCGTACTCAACAAGCACATGAATTTGAGAATCAACCTCCACTGCCGCATCAGAAAGTGCCTTAATATTGTCTTTATCATCCACACAGATTATTATATAGCGATCTTTGGCAAGCTCTGCAACACGTTTGACCTTAGACGGCTGAACAACCTGATTGGCAATAAGAATATTTTCAATGCCTGCATTGGCTAAATCCTCTGCCTCACCAAGCTTTGCACAGGTTATTCCGGCAGCTCCTCTTTTAATCTGCAGCTTTGCAATCTCAGCACATTTATTTGATTTATAATGTGGCCTGAGCTTCATTGTTGTTCCTTCAAGAAGCTGATCCATACGTTTAAGGTTATACTCGAAGGTCTGCTTATCCAATATAAGCGCCGGAGTTTCAATTTCATTTATTTTCATAAAAAATCCCCCAATTATAAAAAAATAGTGTATACTTAATAAATAAATTAAATTCAGTATGCTGAACAACAGACGAATGTCTGCTCTTCACCGTACTGACAGAACGGAGGTAATTATGCTTAAAATAACCGCACTTGCCGAAAACATAAGCGAAAATGAGCTTCTATCAGCCGATTTTGGTCTTTCGCTCTACATTGAGTTCGGCGGAAAAAAGATACTTCTCGATACAGCAAGCACAGGAAAATGTCTGGAAAACGCCGAAAAGCTCGGCATAAATCTTCATTCGCTTGATGCAATAGTGCTTTCCCATGGTCATTTTGACCATACCGACGGTGCTGTAAGCCTTATAGAAAACGGTATAACCGATACTCCAGTTTATATCAGCCGTTATGCTTTTTCTGAGCGATACTGGCACAGAACCGATGACGGAGAGTTTTATTTTCCGACAATGGCAGGCATTTCTCCGGCATATCTCCAACGTAAGCATGTACCGTTCAGAGCATTATGCACAGACAGCTATGAGCTTGGAGAGAACATATACATACTCTCAAACATAAGCCGAAGCTGTGAATTTGAGGCTGTATGTCCCGATGATTTTGTAAAGGTCGGAAATGATTATGTTATCGATGATTATCGTGATGAATGTGTTCTTGTGCTCGATATGGGCGATGGTCTTGCCGTACTTACCGGCTGTGGGCATCATGGTATAATCAATATTATACGTCATGTTGAAAAAGTATTCAACAAGCCTGTTTGGGTATTTGTCGGTGGAACACATCTTGTTGCATTCGGTGCCGAAAGAACTGAATTGACAGTAAAGGCTCTTAAAGAAAGTAATCTTAAACTGCTTTGTGCCGGACATTGTACCGGACCGGACGCCATGAAGGCTTTCGCCGAAAAGCTTCCGTTCTTCAAGCCGTTACATACCGGAACAATAATCGAACTTTAATAAAACTTTTTAAAATAAGGCTGCCGCAATTAAGCGGCAGCCTTCAGACTGTAAACAAAGTCATTTTTGCACAGCGGAAGGGTTCGGGAAACGACGAGTGTCCCGAGTGAAAACCGCAGACGGAATTCATTTCCGTCGAGGAGAATTAGAAATTTTAAAAATTTTGTTCTTTAAATTTATTAAAATTTTTAATTCATGCCTCTGTTTAAACAAGTCGAAATCAAGATTTCGACTTAGGTGGCTATCGCCACCTTGAAAGGCTGCCGCTTACTTGCGGCAGCCTTTTTCATTAGCTGTTAGGCAACGATTTTCTGCCATTCTTCGATTAATGTAGGTTTGATTCCGTTAAGGAAGTCATAATCAAAGAATTTACATTTATCGAATTCATCCTGTCCGTAAACAAGGATAGCATCTTTTTCTTCTGACATTTCAGCTGTCTTGTTTGTAGGAGCTTCGTTGTTGAGTTCAACAAATTTTTCCTGTGTTTCTTTTTCAAGAGCGTATTTAACGAAAAGCTGTGCAAGCTCTTTGTTGGGAGCATCTTTAACTACGTTGATGAATACGTCATCAATGAAGTTGCCTTCTTCTGCGTCTACCCAAACCATGTTAAGACCTGATGACTGAAGTACAGGAAGCATTAAGTCCATGTAAACTGTGATAGCTACCTGGTTTGATGTAAGAGCGGGAACGATATCTGATGTGTACCATAAACCGATGTTACCTGCTTTTTCTTTATATAAGTCAAGAGCTGCCTGGTAATCTTCAAGGCTTCCGCCGAGGTCTTCAGCGATTGCACCTAAAACGTAAGGTCCGGCTGTTGCTGTCATAGCGGGAAGTGAAACAAGTCCTGCATATTTATCATCGAAAAGATCCATATATGATGTAGGAGGTTCAAGACCTTTTTCTTCAAGCATATCTGCATTGTACATGATACCGAAACGACCTACACATACCATAGGGCCATAGCCTGTTTCGTTCTGAGCGAAATCATAAAGCTGATCCATGTTATCAACTACTGATGTATCAATTTTTTCGAAGAGATCAAGACCTTCGCCCTGTTTTGCGAATGCACCTGAAAGGTAAACAACGTCATCTTCTACGTTTCCTGATTCAATCTGTGACTGAAGCTTTGCAATACGGTCTGAGTTAGCGTTTACCTCATCAATAACTACTGTGCAGCCATATTTTGCTTCGAAATCAGCAGCAAGTTCTTTTGTAGCAGCGCCTGTTGAGCCGCCCCATGTACATACTGTAAGCTCAACACCTGAGTAATCTGCTTCGCCGTCTGTTGTTTCTTTTGTGTCTTCAGCAGGTTTTGTTTCTGTCTTTGAAGAACATCCTGCAAGCACGCCTGCTGTCATTACAGCAACAAGTGATAATGCTAAAAATTTCTTTTTCATAATTTTCTCCTTTCGCATCTTTTTTGCTTTAAAAAATTATTTTTTATATATGATAACCTTGCTTTCCGGGAAGGCAACATAAATGTCTTCGCCTGCGGCAGGTCCTTCATAATCATAACTGCTTACCGTTAAAGGCTCATCAAATATATTTTCGACAACTATACGTGTGTTGTTTCCTTTATATGTAAGTGAAAGAACCTTTCCCTTTAAATATCCCTCCTCAGGCTTATCCGAAACAAGAATATTCTCCGGACGTATCGAGAAGATAACCTCTTCGTCTACTGCAGCCTTATCGCTTTCGGTATCCGTTGAATTAACAACAGCTCCTGTTGATGTTCTGACAGATGTTCTTCCGTCCGAAACTCCTCTTACGGTACCATGGATAAGATTTGCAAATCCCATAAAGTCCGCAATGAACGGAGTCTTAGGATGATTAAATACATATTTAGGCGAACCGACCTGTAAAATATGTCCGGCATTCATAATAATAATTCTGTCGGCAAGAGATACGGCCTCTTCATGGTCATGTGTAACGATGATTGTTGTTATTCCGAGTGTTCTCTGAATTCTCTTTATTTCCACCTGCATCTCAACTCTGAGCTTTGCATCAAGGTTGGAAAGAGGCTCATCAAGAAGGAGTACATTCGGCTCCATAACAAGTGCTCTGGCAAGAGCAACACGCTGCTGCTGTCCGCCGGAAAGCTCTCTGGGATAACGCTCCGAAAGTCCTTCAAGCTTAACAAGTGCAAGTATGCTTTCTACCTTTTCTTTGATAACATTCTTATCCATTTTTTTGAGCTTAAGTGAAAAAGCTATGTTATCGTAAACAGTCATATGAGGGAAAAGTGCATAGTTCTGGAAGAAAATACCTACATTTCTCTTATATGCCGGAATTTTATTCATAACCTGTCCGTTGATTTCCACTGTACCTTCGTTTGGCTCGATAAAGCCGGCAATCATACGGAGAATTGTTGTTTTTCCGCAGCCGCTTCCGCCGAGAAGTGCAACCATTTCGCCTTTTTCAAGGTCGATATTAATATTCTGAACGGCAGTAAAATCGCCGTATCTTTTTGTAAGTCCTTTTATGCTTAAGTAACCCAAAGTACTGTCCTCCTTAGTTAATCATGGAATCAAGACCGACAAACTTGTTAATAAGAATCATAATAACAAGCGACGCAGCCATAAGTATTGTTGATATGGCGGCAACCGTCGGATCGAAGGTGAATTCCAAATAGTTGATAATCTGAACCGGAAGTGTAAGGAACTTCGCCGATGTAAGGAAGCTGCTTATTACTGCCTCGTCAAATGAATAGAGGAATGAAAGCATTGCTCCGGAGATAATACCGGGCTTAATAAGCGGAAGTGTTATCTTAAAGAAAACCTGTGCCGGGTTTGCACCGAGGCTTGCCGCTGCATCCTCTACCGTCCAGTTATAGTTTACCAGAATACTCATTGTATTTCTGATTATGTACGGAAGAATAATTATAAGATGACCTACAAGTATTTTTGAAAACGGAGTCATCATTTTTATTGCTGCTGTTGTTCTAAGAAGAACAAAAGCAAAAGAAATCGAAGGAATGAACATGGGGCTTGTAAAGAATGAAACAAGAAGTCCCCTGCCCTTAAAGTTATATTTTGTAACCGAAAGCGATGCAAAAACACCGATAAAAATATCGAATACCGTTGCAATGGCGGCTACCTTAAGGCTGTTACCGAGTCCCTTAAGGAAGTTTGTCGGTCCCGTAACTATATATTCATACCATCTTAACGAAACACCGCTGGGAGGAAACTGAATAGCCTCTCCGGAGTTAAATGATATAATTACAATGATTATCATAGGTGCAAGAATAAATGTATATGCAAGCACCGTAACAAGCTTTGAAAACCAGTTTACTCTCTCATCACGCATTTTTTCCACTTCCTAACCTTTTATTTACACTATTGCTTATGTTGTTCGCTACTATCTGGAATATGAGAATTGCGAATACAAGTATGTAACAGATTGCATTGGCAAACTCAAGGTTATAGGTTGTTTTAATCTGGCTGTAAACAAGAGTTGACATTGTAAGATACTGAGCACCGCCGAGTAACTGAGGAGTAATATAAGATGTCATACCCATTGTGAAAACAAGTATGCAGCCTGATATAACACCGGGAGCACTTAACGGAAATGTTACCTTAAAGAATGTCTGAACCGGATTAGCTCCGAGGCTCTTAGCGGCATTTTCGACATTCGGATCGATATTCTGTATAACGCCGGTAATCGAAAGAATCATATAAGGCAGAACAAGCTGTGCCATACCTATCATAACCGCAGTTTCGGTATACATTATCTTTATGGGTGAATCAATGATTCCTGCATTAAGAAGAAACTGATTGAGTATACCGGAGTCACCTAAAATAACCATCCATCCGTAAGCTCTGATAACGGCACTTACGAGGAAAGGGAATATTGTAGCTATAATAAGGATACTTTTAATCTTTGATTTTGTTCTCGCTATAAAATAAGCAGAAGGATAACCGAGAACAAGAGTAAGAAGTGTAGTTTTTAATGATAATTTTATTGTATTTCCGAAAATCTTCATATAAAAAGGATCTGTAAAGAACTTTGTATAATATGTAAGATTATCGTTTATCAACGCTTTTATAAACGTGTATACCATAGGTATAATAAATGCAATAAGCAGTGTTAGCGTACATGGCAGTGCCAAGAGCAACACATTTCTTTTTTCCTTCATAAATCACATCTCCTATTATAAAAAACGGGACAGATATGGTGCAAAAACATTTTGCAGACCTCTTTGTCTGTCCCGATTACCTGTTCATTATATCGAATAAAATTCAAATTGTCAATTTCAATTTCTGTCTTAATATACGATACAATACAACCTGTCACTTAATATCGAAGCTGACAGCCGTCATATTTTTTATATTGTCGGTTATGGGGCATCTGTCAATGACATTTTTAAGCCAAATTGCCTTACTATTTTCATCAATATCCGCATCAAGCTCAATAAAAACGTCAATTTTACTAAATCCTGCACGTTTTTCAAGATTTCCTGTAAAAAATGCCGTACCGTCAACCTCGCCGTCAATATTAACATGGAGATGTTTAATCTTAAAATTCATTTCGTTTGCTACCCACTGACCTATCGCATTGATACAGCCGGCAAGAGAACCCAAAAGCATTGCCACCGGACTTGCAGCCGTATCCTCTCCGCCAAAGGGTGCCGGTTCATCAATAACAAACGAATGACCGCCTGCCGTTATATAAGTCTTTGTGCTGTCAAAAGCATCAGCCACAGCATTAATAACCGCCATGTAGTTTTCCTCCGTTAATCTGAATTATAACATTTTCTTTTCAAGCACCGATGCGAAAAGAGCAAGTCCGTAATAAAGTCCGTCTTCGTCCATAAGATATGCCGGATTATGATGAGGTCTTGTTGTGCCCTTTTCTTCATTTCTTGTGCCTATTTCAACAAAACAGCCGGGGCAGTTTCCTGCTTCGGTAAATGCCGAGAAGTCTTCTCCTGGCATAACCGGAAGAATTTCAAGAACAGCATCTTCACCGAACCAATCTCTTACCGCTTCTCTTGCCTCGTCTGTAAGCTGTTCATTATTTACAACAGAGTCATAGCCCTTGTCATATGAAACTTCACATTCTGCTCCGTTTGCGGCTGCAATTCCGTTTGAAATCTGTTTAATCTGCTTTTCAACCTCTGCTCTTACTTCTTTTGAGAATGTTCTTACAGAGCCTGAAATTTTAACCTCACCGGGAATTATGTTATAAGCATCACCGCCATGTATTGTACATACCGAAATAACGGCTTTGTCGTAAGTACTGATTTTTCTTGCTCTGATGTTCTGGAGTGCAAGAACAATCTGAGCCGCTGTTATTACGGGATCAATACACTGCTCGGGCATAGATGAATGTCCGCCCTTGCCTATTACCTTAATATCAAAACCGTCTGTTGCGGAAGTAAGCGCACCATTCACAAAACCATATTTTCCTGTAGGATAGTTTGATGAAAGATGAAGTCCGAATATTTCATCAACACCTTCCATAACTCCGGCTTTAACAAGCTCGATTGCACCTCCCGGTGGAAGCTCCTCGGCATGCTGGAATATGCAGATAAGCTTTCCGTGGAGCTGCGCTTTTCTTTCCGAAAAAAGCTTTGCTGTTCCGAGAAGTATTGCGGCATGTCCGTCATGTCCGCATGAGTGCATTGCACCTTTGTTTTCCGATACAAAAGGAAGATCGTTTGTTTCTGTCATCGGAAGCGCGTCAATATCACATCTAAGCGCGATTGTCGGTCCGGGAAGAGCTCCTTCGATTATGCCGACAACACCTGTCTTTGTAGGGCGTTTAATTTCGATTCCGTCGAATTCTTTAAGTCTTGCTTCAATATAATCCGATGTCTGGAATTCTTCAAAGGAAAGCTCTGCATGCTGATGAAAATGACGACGCCATTCAACAACCTGTCCGAATAGCTCCTTTACTTCCTGTTTTAAATCTGTCATAATTTTTCCTCCTAAAAGCAAATATTTAATGTACTGATTTAACACTCTAAACTGATTACTAATTTTATAAGCTTTTGCTCATTTGGTCAACCCTTTTCTTCCAATTTCGATATAATTCTTCCCGTTGCGAATGCCATAACTATTCCGATAACAACCGACAGAGCACAATACGGAGCCGCAGTATATCCGCCGGAGGCGTATATAGTGGCTATTGCGGCAAAAACGGCCGGAATAACATTAAGCTTTGTATTTGACAGAAATTTTAGATGAATAAACAAAAGAGATGATGTAAGGGCAAACTCGGCAATAATAATGCAAAGCTTAACCTGAACAGGAAAAACAGCCGAAAGCCAACCGCCAAGATTCACATATAAAAATGCCCATCCGTAGCCGATAAGTGCCGAAAGTATATAATTAAACATTTTCCCATTATTTGCTCCGAGAGCCATTGAAAGAAAAAAGCCGACATATACACACCACAAATATCCGCTCAAAGTATTGTCCATGTATATATAAACTGCCGTTACCAGCGCAAAAGCAAGTCCTCTCGTAACTGCAATATTTTTTATCGTGCTGTTTTTAAGCTTATTTTCCGGCATAATTTTCTCCTGTCGATGTTTAAAAATGATTTACTGAAAATTTGTAACAATACACTAAAACAATTTATAGACAATACATAAATTGGCAAAAACATTCATTTAATTAAAAGCAAAAATTGTAGTGTTGTTATATACATTAGGATATTCTATAAATATAGAGCTTTGTTTTTCTCATTATAGCATCGCTTTGCTGTTAAAACAATCTGTTTATATTTGACGAACTTGCAACAATTTGCTATAATACCAGTATTTTATAGCAATTATAGCTAACAAAAGTATCGGATGGTGAAACAAGTAATGAATCTTGAATTCATAGGCAGCACCCTTAAACAGCACAGATTAAACCGAGCAATGTCAATTCGTGAGCTATCATCTATTTCCGGCATTGCATCAAGTACTATCAGTCAGATAGAAACTGGAAAAAATTCTCCAAACTTACTTACGCTCAAAGCAATATGCGATGCACTTGATATACCCGTATTCTCTCTTTTTATGGAAGAGGATCAAACAAAAATACGTCTTGTACGAAAAGACGACCGTGAACCGTTTGTCCGTAATACATCTAAGGGGGCACCTGTAAAGGAGTCTCTTATAATACAAGGCAAAAACGAAATGTATGGAGGCGTTGTTGAAATGCCGCCGCATACCGACAGCGGTGCATTCAGCCATCACGGCGGAGAAGAATTTGTCTTTGTTCTTGAAGGAACGATTAATTTCTATCTTGAAGGCCATAATGAATACGAACTGCATGAAGAGGACACACTTTATTATCCCAATTATATAGGTCATCGTTGGGAAAATAAAAGCGATAGTACAGTAAAAATACTTATGGTATCGACCTCACCGTATAATTTTTAATGTATTTTCTACTGACATTATACTTTTGTCACTGAAATAAGTAAAGATATTAATTGAATACATTACAGTAAAAAGCATAGCCGACCGGCTATGCTTTTTGTTTTATATCATGTTTATTTTTTCAAATCAGTTTTATACCAAGCCAAAAACCAATAAAGCTTTCGGCTTGATATACTTTTTATATTTTAGCTTCTCGGAACGAGAACAATTACAACTACCTCGTTTCCGTATACATATCCTGTTACTGTATACTGGTCTGTATTGTTTGCCGTATTGATATTTGTCATTTCATAGCTTTCTACGCCTGTCTTGACATATACCTGTACGTCCTCGCTGAGGTTATATTTCTGTGTCTGGCTTGTTGCTGTGCCGTAGCCGACATTTGTAAGCGATGTTCCGCTAAGTCTGCCGATATATACAAGCTTTCCGTTATTGAACTGGAAGTATGCCGGACCTCTCGCTGCACCGTAGTCATCACCTGTGAAGGTTGCCTCACCTGCAACGCCGTTGATAAGGTATTTGTATGTTATCTGATATGTTTCCTCACCTTCGCTATCATAGCCAACAAACGTCTTATCTGTATCGTAGATTATACCAAACTGCTTGCCTTCATTGAGTACATCGTAGAGTATAAGGTCTGTAATCTCGTTATTGCCGTTTGTTATATAGTATCTTACATCTCCCGAGGACATATTTTTGCCTGCAAGCTTTGATACATATGTCTTTGTTACAGAACCGTCCTGATTGATATTGATTATGTTACAGCCTTTGGCTATTGTTGTTGTACCAAGCTTTGTGCCGTCGGAGTTGAATGCTCCCGTAAGGCTTCTGCCTGACGCTCTTGTTACGGAGCTGGTCTGGCCGTTGAAGGATACGCTTACTGTCTGGCCTACCTCGAAATCATCTGTCTTAGCTGAGTATGTTCTCTGTACTCCGTCTGTGCAGGTTACATAGAGTACCTTTTCGATTATTTTTGCACCTGCCTCATTTGTATATGAGTCTGTACCTATCTTTGTGATAACACCTGTAAAACTTCCGCTGAAACGGCTTGTTGATATAACGTCAACAGCTGTTCCATCTTTACCAAGGAGAAGTGTTACCTTATCACCGATTGTATATGTACCTAAATCTGAAAGCTTATATGCTGCCGCACTTTCAAGTGTATATGTGTTTCCGGCTACCGTTGCACTTGTAGGTGCTGATGTTGAAGGCTGTGCAGCCGTGAATGTGCCTGTTACGCTGTTTGCATAGAGCCATACTGTCTTAAGAGCAGTATTATAATAGTAAACATCATAAATCTGAGCCGATGCAAGTGTTGTTGAAACGCCGTTTCTGTATATAGCCGCATCTGCCGAGCTGAACGGAATATTTGCGAACAAATCGCCGCTTTCGTATACATAAGGGCCTTTAAGGTCATTTGATACGAGTGATGAATAACTGATTTCGCCTGTGCTTGTTACAGTATATCCAAGCTTTGTTGCATATTTAGCACCATTTACGTCGTCTGCGTTCATAAGGTTATAGAAAATATTTACACAGTCGTTTCTCGTGAGTGTTGTACCCTTTTTAAGGCTTGTGCCGTCCGCAAGGCTCAATGCTTCAAACTTGCTTATCTGTGCTGACGGGAAGTTTCCGGCAAATGTAGACGGATCATAGCCCAAAAGCTTAAGCACTGCCGTTGCCGCCTCTTCATAGCGGATTGTATTGGACGGTCTGAATGTGCCGTCGGAATAGCCTGTCATCCAGCCCTGTTCAACGGCAATTTTGATATATTCAACTGCCCAATGATTCTTCTTTACATCCTTATAAAGTGAGTTTGCGGAATCCGTTCCGACCTCATCCTTAAATGTAGATGCCGAAACAAGCATCTTTGCGAACTCGGCTCTTGTTACGCTTGAACCGAGATTTTCTCCTGTTGTTATTCCCAATGCCTTGACTGTTTCCAGTGCAGTTGCGCTATCTGCCGCAAAGGCAACATTAGGCATTGCAGAGAACACCATCAGTATCATAACGCCGACTGCGGCTATTTTACTGATTATATTCTTAACCTTTATCTTCATTCTTCTACCTCCTCTTTTAGTCATAACGAAGTGCATCGATAGGATTGAGCTTTGCCGCTTTCTTCGCAGGCATAAAGCCGAAGAATACGCCTATTCCGGCGGATATGCCAAAGGCTGTAAGCACAGCAGCAATTGTAGGGACAACGGTTATTGATTCCTGCAATATCTGCACAATCAGCTCCGTTGCCACACCGGAGAATATATATCCGAATATAATTCCGATTATACCTCCGATGGCACTGGTCATTGCCGCCTCTATAACGAACTGCGTCAATATAGTCTTTTCCTTTGCACCTAACGCCTTTCGTATACCGATTTCCTTCGTTCTTTCCGTTACCGATACAAGCATTATGTTCATAATTCCGATACCGCCGACAAGAAGCGATATAGCGGCAATTCCCGTAAGAATTGTTATCATTATGTTCTGCATATCGGTGAGCATATCAAGCATTTCGGAAAGTGAAATAATCATATATGCGTCATCATCTTTAAAGTATTTATAAAGCTCCTTATCAAGAAGATCCTTTGCCTCGCTTGCATGGTCGGTATCTCGGAAGGACACCGTATACGAGCTTATAATACCGTTTCCGGAAAGTCTTGAAACCGTTGAATACGGAAGATAAACACTGTCGTCCGTTGAGGATTCCTCACTGTCGGCTTTTTCTTCAAGCACACCGACTATTGTATATGTATTTCCGTTTATCTTCAATGTATCGCCAAGTGCCTGACCGCCGTAATATGCTTTATTTACATATGAGCCTACTATACATACATGGGAACGGTTTTCCATATCCATATACTGAAAGCCTCTTCCCTGACTGACATTGTAATCATATATGCTGAAATACTGTTCGTTTATGCCCTTTATTGATGTTGTATCAAGCGTTTCCGTGCCGACCTTTGCAACGCCGTTCACCGAAACATTGGGTGAAACATATTCAAAGGTATCTATGTTGTCATCGACAAGCTGCTGCATATCGTCATAGGGCATTGTCTTTGAACCACGGCCCATTATGCTTACGGTAAGTGTATTTGTTCCCATACTTTCAAAGGAATCGGTCATATAATTCTGCATACCGTTTCCAAGACCGGTTATAAGTATAACGGCGGCAACACCGATGATTATACCGAGCATTGTAAGTATGGATCTTGTTTTATTGGATTTTATATTTTTAATCGCCATTGAGAAGGCTTCCGCTATATTCATTCCGCTTATTCCTCCTCTCCGCCGTCGCCTGCGTGCAGACCGAATTCGGAATGTACAAACGCATCGGGATTGTCCGAAGGTCCGTCATATACAACGTGTCCGTCCTCAAGTCTTATTATCCGCTGTGCAGTTGCGGCGATTGAATTATCATGTGTGATAAGAACTATTGTGTTTCCTTTTTTATGAAGGCTCTGGAGTATCTTAAGCACCTCTCGGCCTGTTTTGGAGTCCAACGCACCGGTCGGCTCATCGGCAAGTATAACCGAAGGTGTTCCCACAAGTGCCCTTGCTATGGAAACTCTCTGCTGCTGACCGCCGGAAAGCTGGTTGGGAAGGTGGTTTGCTTTTTCTGCAAGACCAACTCCTTCAAGAGATTTCATGGCAAGTTCTTTTCTTTTGGCTTTGGGAACTCCGGCATACATAAGCGGAACCTCCACATTTTCCTCAAGGTTGAGCTTAGGCAGAAGATTATACTGCTGGAATATAAATCCGAGCATTTTGTTTCGTATTTCCGCAAGCTGATCGGTATTCATTTTTCCGACATTGTTTCCGCCGAGAAAATACTCACCTTCACTTGGAACGTCCAGACAGCCGATTATATTCATACAGGTGGATTTACCTGAACCGGACTGTCCGACAATGGCGATAAACTCGCCCTTATATATTTTAAAGCTGATATGGTCTGCGGCTCGTATCGTTTCATCACCCATGTGATAAATCTTCGATACGTCCTTAAACTCAATCAGCGGTTCAATGTTATTCATAGGCTGATTCCTCCTTACATAGGACCGCCGCCACCGCCGCTGGGTGCTCCGCCGCCACCAGATTCTCCATTAGGCATTCCTCCGCCACCCATCATCATTGCAAACGGATCAACCGAGCTGCCTGTTTCGATATATGCAACAGAATCGCCTTCATTGATACCGCTCTTTATTTCAACGAAATCGTCACTGCTTACGCCTGTTTCAACCTCAACATATTCATAGCCCGAAGGAATGCTTGTATCGTCGGATTTATTTCCGGTCTGAACAAGAACTCTGTTACCTCTTGAAATAGCTGCGGCAGGAACACCAAGAACGTCCTTAACCTCATTTACTACAATATAAGTATCTACGTTCATTCCCGGAAGAAGATCGCCATAATCTGTTATCTGAACCTCAACGGGATATGTTGTAACTCCGTTTGTAGTTGTTCCGGCAAGGTTTACGGAAGTAACCTTACCTTCAAAGGTCTGTCCGCTTACCGCATCGGCTGTAATCTGAACCTTCTGTCCGACAGATACCTTGCTTATATCAAGCTCATCAACATTCATTGTTATCTTAAGGTAAGAAAGGTCATAAATTGTGCAGAGCTTTGTGTTTGAATCTATTGTATCTCCTGCTTTCTGGTCTTTGCTGATTATTGTGCCGTCGATGGGAGATTTGATTGTGAAATCGTCAAGATTGTCATACTGGCTTTCAAGAGAAAGCTGTGCGTCCTTAACACTGTCAGCCGCCGCACTTACGGAATTTCTTACGCTTGAGCTTTCAAGAGCGATAATTGTTGAGCCGTTGGAAACCCTTGTTCCTTCGTCTGCAACTATTCTTGAAACATCGCCGCTTACCTCTGCATATACAGCTCTGTTTTCTTTATATGTAAATGTTCCGCTTGATGTTGAAGCACTGGAGCCAACCTCTGCCGTTGCAATCTGGCTGTCGGAAATAGCTCCGGGATTTGTTACGTTTATTTTTACCTTTTTAACTATTGTGTTGCCTGTACCTACGTTTGTTGCTCCGCTTATTTCGGCTACATTACCGTTAAGTGTTTCGAATGAGCCGTAAAGAGTTACAACAGCCGACTCGCCTACATAGAAGTTTTCTGCCTCATCGGCCGGGAAATCAAGCTCAAGCGACATTGTTGAGTCGTCTCTTACAGTTGCAACCTGCTGTCCTGCGTTAACCTTATCGCCTACCTCGACAAGTACATCAACAACAGTACCGTTTACCTTACTCTTTACATTAAGGTCGGACAGATTTTCCGATGCTGTCGAGTAATTTCTCTGTGCGGAAGAAGCGTTGAGCTGTGCTTTTTCGATTGAACGCTGTGCATCTGATGAATCCATCTGGTAGAGCACCTGATCCTTCTTTACAACATCGCCTTCTTCAAATGTATCGGAAAGAATTTCTCCCGAAAGAAGAGTTGATACAGTGTACTGGTCTGCCGGCTGTAATGTGCCGCTTCCCGAAAGCGACTCGGTTATATCCATCTTCTCCGCCGTAGCAAATGTATACTGAGATGAACTGTCGTTTTTCTTTTTGCCGCCTCCCGCAAGTGCGGAAACAACGATGATTATAACAACAATAACGGCTATAATCGCAATTATTTTCTTTTTCGGCTTTCCCTTAAGCTTGGGAAGCTTTGACGTGCTTTCACCGTCAATATTATTTTTTTCCTCCATGATGCCATTCCTTTCATATTTATTGATCAATGACCTGTTTTAAATTTATTTCATATTTTTCATAAGCTCACCGACAACATCGTTTCCCGATGACGCCTTAACAAGAAGAGAAACAAGAGTTTTTTTCTCTTTTTCCGTCAGTCTGTAAAAGATTTTGTTAAATGCCTCCGACGCCCTTCTTACAAGAATGACTCTCTGTTTTTCGCCTTCATCCGTAAGAGCGATTTTAACGCATCTTGAATCCTCAACTGAACGTGTTCTTTCGATAAAGCCGAGTTCTTCAAGCTTATCAATGGTTCTTGACATGGCCGGAGTATCGGTTACGCATATTTTTGCAATATCCTTCTGCGTAAGCACGTTTTTATCATAAACGCCGACAGAAAGCAGAACCTTTGCCTGGTTGACCGACAGATTGCATTCTGCGGCAGCCGTTTTCAGCTCATCGGCAAAATGTGATGACAGCTCACATAAAAGTACGCCGTTAATTTCCATATATAAACCTCCTTATATATTTATTGTTTATAACAATCTATTTTAAGCTTTTTTAATGATATTCCTATTTTTAAGCATTGTCAATCACAACAAAATTATAATTTAATTAACTTTTTTAATTTTCTTATCGTTTTAGTTCCAATATACATCAAAAAATATAATTCGTATACGGAGTATCTATCAAAAAAACAGATAAAATCAATACTTTTGGCGGTTTAGAACATAATTAAAGCAGCTTAAAAAATTATTAAAAATTTCTAATAATTCTATTATTAATATGAATGATTTATCCTGTTACATATGTAACAATCATATATTTATCTTTGTGGTTCATTATTTTACCGATTCGTTCGGATTGATAAATAAAAGCCATTCTATATATAAACATTTACAGCTCCTCACCAAAATTTTTTCAAATATAAATAAAATTATATTGACTCTATAATCGTTATAGACTTTACACTTATTTCTGTTAAAATAAACATAAGGAGCATATTTTTATGGAAAGAAATCTAACAGAAGGCAGTGTGCTTAAAACGGTTATCTATTTTTCACTTCCGTATCTGCTTTCATATTTTTTACAGACATTATACGGCATGGCAGATTTATTCATAATCGGACAGTTCAACGGCGTTGACAGCACAACAGCGGTTTCGGTCGGCAGTCAGGTAATGCACATGCTCACCGTAATAATAATCGGGCTTGCCATGGGGACAACGGTGATGACCGGTCGTGCCGTCGGCGAAGCCAACCGCAGAAAAATCTCCTCTGCAATAGGCAATACCATAACGCTTTTTGCCATACTTGCAGCTGTTGTTACGGTCGTTCTTCTTCTTTCTGTCAACGGAATAATCTCACTTATTTCCACACCGTCTGAGGCAGTTCCGCAGGCAAAGGATTACCTCATCATCTGCTTTATAGGCATTCCATTCATAACAGCCTACAACATAATCAGCTCTGTTTTCAGGGGCATCGGTGACACAAAAAGCCCTATGTACTTTGTTGCGGTTGCCTGTGTTTTCAACATAATTCTCGATTATGTGTTTATCGGCTTTTTCAAGCTTGGTGCGGCAGGAGCGGCTTTGGGCACAACTCTTTCGCAGACGATCAGCGTAATAATATCGCTTGCGGCAATACGCAAAAAGCAAATGCTTCCGAAAATAACGAAATCAGACCTAAAGCCGGATAGAGCAACAATGGGAAGTCTGCTGAAAATCGGCATACCTGTTGCTGTTCAGGACGGATTTATACAGGTATCCTTCATAGTCATAACAATATTTGCAAACCGAAGAGGCTTAAACGATGCGGCGGCAGTAGGAATAGTCGAAAAACTTATCGGAATATTTTTCCTTATTCCGTCCTCCATGCTTTCCACCGTTTCTGCCCTTTCCGCACAGAACATCGGTGCAGGAAAGCCGGAGCGTGCTGTTCTTACATTAAAGTATGCGGCAATAATCACCGTTACCTTCGGAGTGACGACATCAATGGCAATGCAGTTTTTTGCCGAAAATGCAGTTTCGCTCTTTGCAAGCGATTCTACTGTAATACAGCTTGGCGGAGAGTATATGCACAGTTATGTATGGGACTGCGTATTTGCCGGAATAAATTTCAGTTTCTGCGGATATTTCTGCGCATGCGGCCTGTCCAACATTCCGTTTATGAACAACTGCATTTCGATTCTTGCCGTAAGAATACCCGTTGCATACATGGCATCAAAATTTTTCACAGCATCGCTTTTCCCTATGGGACTTGCATCGCCGTTAGGCTCTCTGCTTTCGGTATTTATTTCGGTAATTGCATATATTTGGCTCAAACGGCACCCGGAAAAAGTTATGCTGAATATATAAAACAGGAGAAAACATGGATAAAAAGGATCTTTTTCAAATTGGCGATGTGGCAAAAATGTTCCACCTTAGCGTCGGTTCATTAAGGCATTATGAAAAAATAGGCTTATTAAAGCCGGAATATACGGACAAAGAAACAGGCTACCGCTACTACGGAATGCAGCAGTTTGAGGTTTTAACGATGATACGCTTTCTGCGTGTATTGGATATGTCCTTGGACGAAATACGGCTGTTTCTTTCTGACCGAAAAATTCAGACAACACAGGAAATGCTGAAAAAACAGAAAAAGATTATATTGCAGAAACAGACCGAGCTTAAGCTGATAGAACAGCGTATAAACCGCAGTCTTGCGATGATAGACGATGCCCTTTCCTCTGAGGTAAACATAATAACGGTCAAGCACATTCCGCAGAAGAAGGTGGCATGGCTGAGAACCAGTGTATCACCGAAGGCATATTTCGATTTAGAGCCGTCCATACGTGCGTTGGAAAAGGACAGCAATGATGCCGTTGTATATCTCGGCAAGGTCGGCATAGGCATAGCAAAGGATAAGCTGACAAAAGGCATATTTGATGAATATGACATGGTCTTTATCACTCTTGAGCAGGAGGACAGCTATTACGGCGAAACCGACATATGGGAGGAAACCGACTGCGTATGTATACGGTTTCATGGAAGCCATAGGGACGCACCGGAATATTACCAAAAGCTCATTGAGTATATCAACGAGCATGGTATGTGCTTAAGCGGTTTTTCAAGAGAGATAACAATGATAGACAACTGCATAACGGACGAAACAGAAAAGTTTGTAACCGAAATTCAAATTCCGATAACATATGGAGCTTTTGCCCCCAAAACCCATCAACCTTTAAAAATGGTGAACCTAAAATTTAATCATAACAACTATTGAACTATTGGTTTGCTCAGACCCCAGAAGGGTTAGTATATCTTATTTCATTTTCATGTAAAAAACCTTCTTGATTTGTATATATGATACAGTGGCTAAACCATAATCTATAACTATCGCGGAGGCTTTTATTTACCAAGGTACTTTATCTACCCATGACAGAACCAGTGGTTTATTCATGTTATAATCGGATATACAAAAAAGCTCATTGAGTATATCAATGAGCTTAGTATGTGCATAAGCGTTTTTTAAGTTATATAATAATGATTGACAACTGCATAACAGACGAAACGAAGAAGCTCGTTACGGAAATTCAAATTCCCATAATATTAATCTTATTTAAATACGTTATAAATTTCGTCCTTCTCCTGCGGCACAAGCTCTTTTCTTTCGCCACCGGCAATCACATATCTTCCGCCATCGGTTATCTTTCCGATTATTGCGGCATTTACACCGCTTTCCTTAAGCTGTGCAACAAGCTTTTCTCCGTCAAAAGCCGTTATAATCATTGTTCCGCTGGAAATAAGTCTGTATAAATTCACACCTGCGGCATTGCATATCTTTCTCGTACATTCAAGAACGGGAATTTTATCAGCATACAGCTCCAGACCTGTTCCGGAGCACTCGGCAACCTCCCATACAGCGCCGAAAATGCCGCCTTCGGTTGCATCGTGCATTGCAGTTGCACCAAAGTCTGCCGCTATCCTGCCTTCCTTAACTACGCTTATCATCTCCGCAAGCTTTTTAGCCTCGGCTATTTCGGCTTTATCCATTGTTTCGGCAAGCCTGTCCTCATAGTCGTTGGCAATTATGGACGTGCCTTCGATAGCCGCCCATTTGGTCATTATAATGTCCTGTCCTGCCTTTGCTCCGGATGACGAAATAAAGTTTCTGTCCTTTGTTTTTGCTACAACCGTTCCGCTGACAACCGGCTTATTAACAGCCGCAGTTATCTCCGTATGTCCGCCGAGCACTTCAATACCAAGCTCTCCGGCAGCTTTATAAACTCCGTTTATTATATCGCTTAAGTCCTCCTCGGTGCTGTGCTCCGGAAGAAGCGCCGTAAGCAGAATACCGATTGGCTCTGCACCGGCTGATGCGGCATCGTTGCAGTTTATATGCACAACAAGATACCCGGCGTTTGAACCCGATGCCGTAATGGGATCGGTGGAAAGAACGCATATTTCACCTTCGGTATCAACTGCCGAGCAATCCTCGCCTGTTGACGGACGTATAACAACGTCCTTTCTTTTGTGCTTATTGTTATTGATTGGATCAAGTACTATTCTGTTAAGTATATCAACGGGTACCTTGCCCGTTTCCAGCTCTTTTGACATTTTTCTGTTCTCCGTATATTTTATTCCGCACCTATTGTCGGTAAATCATCATCTCCGCCGATTGGATCTGTGGTTTCCGGCGGTGTTGTCGGCTCTGTCGGTGTTGAAGGCTGTGTCGGAACCTCGGCAGGTGTGCTCGGTGTCGAAGGTTCTGGATTTGAAGGCGTTGAAGGCTGTGTTGTTTCGCCGCCGCCGATAACAGGTGTTTCCTCTGTGTTTTCCGGCTCTCTTTCCTTTGTTCCTACCGTAACCTCATCAGCCGTTGCCGAATATGTCGAAGACGAGAACCATTCACGGCTTACAAGCTTTCCGTCCTCATACACAAGCTTATAGGTATCGACCTTTGCACCTGTTTTTCCTGTATATGTAACAACTCTTTCGTCTGTATACATATTCGGATCTTCCGTTATTTTTTCAGCCGGTTTATTAACCGTTGCAACCCATACCTTCTCAAAGTCTACCTTATGTCCGGCATCATGTATTTCCTTGCCGTATATATTGCAGACTACCTTATAATTATCTATATATGCCTCAATTCTTACGGGATAATCGGTATCATTCTGAAATCTTAAGTTTTTATATGTTCCGGCAACAGCCGCATCTCTTCCGAGCGGAACATAGCCGACCATAAGCGAATGGTTGTATCTTTCTACAATCTTAAGCTCGGCAAAAATAGCCGCATTATAAACTGTTGTTGTTACCTGGCAAACGCCTCCGGCAATGGCAGAAACGATTTTGCCATTTTCGATAACTCCGGCATTTTTATAACCGTTTGCGGCTGTCTGCGGCCCAAGAAGGCTATTCATATCAAATATATCGCCCGGCTGAAGAACAGTGCCGTTTATTTTTTCGCAGGCAACACGAAGATTTTCGTTTCTGTTGGCATCGCTTGCAGTGAATGATGTAGAATATGAGCCGATAAGTGTTTCCTCATAATCCTCGTCAACATCAGCCGAAACAGGAACAATGCCTTCGAAAACTCCGGCTTTAATACTGTTTTCGATTGTATCTGCGGTCTTTTCAACGTCCATATTGAATTTTTCCGCACCTGTCAGCTTGTCGGTTTCCTGTTTGATTGCATTAAGCATGGAAACAAGCTTTTCCCTGTCGCAGACATATGAAACGGCAATGTCCGCAGGCTCTTCGGCAAGTGCCTCAACCTCGGCAACTCTCTCGTCCTCCGTGCCTGTTCTGCCAATTTCCGCAGCAGCCTTAACCGCTGTGTCTATATCCGGCTTAACGTCTATTGTTTCTGAAATTATCTCTCTTGTCTGGTCTTTAAAATCAACGGCTATCTTTTCCGGCACAACAAGCTCTGTCTCAAGCTTTTCCTTTGCCGCTTTTTCGGTAAGACCGCCCACATCAATGCCGCCTATTGATACGCCATCGTATATTATTTCGCCGTCCTCGGCATTTTCTTCCTCCTGTGCCGATTCTTCGCCGGATTTATTTTTTCCACAGGCTGCCGCCGGCAAAACAAAGCTTACAGCCAGCATAAAAGCTGCTGCTTTTTTTAATTTTGTAGAAAATTTCTTCATATCTTATGCCTCTTCAAATATATATTTTAATTGATTTTTATTGTTCCCAATCATCATTTATATTATCACAAACCGCAATGTCATACAAGGAAAAACAAGCTGAAATATCGTTCGAAAAATACAATATTTTATAACTTTTATCAAAAGAATTATGGGGCTTTGTCCCAAACCCTACAAGCCTTTAAACCGTTCAGAACTTTGCTTCGCAAAGCGGTCTTCAACCGCCGCATCTACCTTTGCGATTCATTGCTTGACCTAAACTTTGATTAACTACATTCTACGAATGTAGTTTTGAAAATAATTCTTGTTCAAATATATATCTTGTGAACTAAATAATTAATCTTGAAAATCATTTCTTGAAATGATTTTTATAAAGTTTAGATGAATCCTTTTCAAAGGATTCTGGGGTTTGGGGCAAAGCCCCATATGTTTTATTTATTTTCTTCTGTTTCGTTTAAGCTCCGCAAGCCTATCCGCCGAGGACTTTTCCTCTGCCGGCTTATCGTTTTTCTTCGCCTTTTCCTTGGTTTTTGTTTTTGGCTTATCCTCCGCCGGCTCAGCCTTCCTCTGTTCCGCCGCCGCAAAAACTGTCTTTCTTTCCTTCTTCTTCGGCTTAAGCTTGGCAATCAAAGCCGCTGCCCTGTCGGTTATCTCCGGGAACCTTCTTAACAAAATGTCAATGAGCAGTGCTATTATTGCCGCAACAACAAGTCCGACCGTAATATCTCTCTGTCCCATTGTCTGAGGAAGTGCCGATGAATAGACCTCGTCGGGCGATGTTATGACCGATATTCCCTCATATGACGCAAGCTCATCTATAACGCCGTTATCGGTAAAGCTGCGTGTGTCATATTCCTTCGGATAGCTCAATATAAAGCCTGTGTTATATACATTATCGTCACCTTCGGAAACCTTTTCCGTAAGTGTGATTATATATGCACCTTCCTTGTCTGTCGGTATCGTTCCCTTGTATTCGCCGGGAGAAACCGCCGTCATGCCTATGCTGTATTCCTTGCCTTCAGTATCAAGCACCAGTGCCGAAAGTTCGACTGTTTTTGTGCTGACCGGTATCTTTGCCGTTATCTGCGAAACGCCGTCAGCCGCTTCTGCCGAAACATCAACATCATAAAGCACATCACTGCGCATTGTGTAGCTTACAAGATTTCGTATTATCTGTGTTCCCTCGTCCGCACCGAGCCAGTCGTTTGTCCACTGTCCGCTTAAGTCGCTTGTCCATGCGGCCGTTCTTCCCAGACCATACTGCCATACCGCAAGCACCGGCTCTTCGGTATCGCTCTGGAGTATTACGTCTGCTCTGCTCTTTGCCGTTGTGGAAACATATCCGTGAAGCATAGGAACGGAATCAACTCCGTCCGTTATCGTTGACTGCTCAACCGCTGTCGGATAAAAGTCCTCATTGTTCAGATAATCCTTACTTGCAACCGTTGTTTCATATACAAATATTTCTGGAAGACTTGAAAACTGGCTTGCAAAATAATAACGTCCCTTTCCTTCGTCTGCGATATATTGAAGAAGCTTTGTGTCCGCTCCATTGCCGACCGCTATTGTGGAAATTGTTATTCCGTCATTTCTTGCCATGGAAAGAAGTCCGCTGTATCCTTCCTGTTCAGCCTGTCCGTCCGTAAGGAGTATTATATGCTTAACCTTTGCGTCTGTATCGGCAAGCTTTGAGCATGCAGCTCTCAATGCCGGAAGTATGCTTGTGCCTCCTCCTGCCTGTATTGTGCCGATTTTGTCGCCTATTGTTTCAAGATTGCCGCCAACCTTGGTCAGGTCAACAACCCATTGTGCCTGTGTATCAAAGGAGATTACGCCTACCCTGTCATTATCGTCAAGCTGTTCAATGCCTCTGTATGCCGCTTCCTTGGCTATATCCATACAGGATATTCCCTGACTTGTGTCATCCATTGAACCCGAACGGTCTATAACCATAACCATTGCAAGGTCGGGATCTTCGGACTGTGTTTTTATCTCCGACTCGACCGGAAGAATGTCCTCAAGCACCGTTCCCTTATAATCACCCATTCCGTAGGCATCTTCGCCGCCGATTGTTATAAGGCCGCCGCCGGCATATTTAACATAGCTTTCAAGGGCGTTTAAAAAGTCCTCATTCAAATCATTATATGCTGTGTCCGCAATAACCACCGTATCATATCCTATGAGCGAATCATAGTCGTTTGGCGTATTTGACGGACTGACCTTTGTTACATCAAGCTGTGCCGATTCAAGAATATTTTTCATATTCTCCGCAGACTCATTATCACCGACAACAAGCACCGCCGGAAGGTTCTGTGCATAGCAGTAGCCGTAAACCGAGTTATTCTGATAGAATGTATCTTTTTCGGGCGTTATCTCCGCATGGTAGGTTATGCCGCCGCCCGTAAGTGCCTTATCGGTAAACACATATCGGTTTTCACCGTTTTTAAGGCTTATCGTTTCGTTTACGACAAGCGTACTGCCTCTGTAAAGTCTGAGCACAGCCGACTGTGAGCCGACCGAATCAATTACAACATTGACATCATAATCCATATTCAGGTTTACATACTGCGGTAGCGATATTTCACGCACTCCGGCTTCGTTTTCAACCGCATTGCTTATGTCATACACAAGAAGGCTTATGCTGTCACTCTTAAGCATATTTCTTAAAGAAACAACATCACCCTTTGTTTCCTGTCCGTCTGTCATAAGCACCATACGCTTATTTGTATTTTTGTCGTATATTGTCGCCGCCGATTTTATTGCCGACTCAATATCGGTGCTTTCCTTTCCGGCTGTCGGTGTGTCCAGCTTAACGGCATTATATTCGTTGGTTGTCGGAAGAACGGTTATTGGTCTTGACGCAAAGGCAACGACCGCCGTTTTATCTCCGTTTTTCTTATGCTCCTGTGCGGAATCTATAAAGCTTTCGAGCTTGGACGTACTTACCGATGTACTGTCCGATACATCCGCAAGGAATATTGTTGTGTCGTCCTTTGCTTTATCGATTATGCTCATTCCACTTAATGCCATAATAAGGAAAGACGCTGTTATTATTCTTATTACCGTTGATACCCATGTATACCTGCTGCCCTTGACAATTCCTTTTTTTATTATGAACACTGCCGCCGCAATAATAATGGGTATCAGTATCAGTAAATATGCTTTATCAGCGTTTAATGCCATGATATTTCACCCACCATTCCGCTATAAGTGCCAGTATTGCCAAAACAACAAGTGCATTCAGCAGCGAACCGCCGCCCTTTATCGCTGTTCCCGTGTTTCCGGAGGTATCCTGTCCTTCCAGTGCGGAAAGACGGCTTTCGGTATCGGTTTTTACATTTACTGCCGTTGGATATTCCCTTACCGTTCCGTCCGTACCGTATACGGAAACCGTATAAAATCCGGGCTGTTGTGTATCGCTGTAATCTGCCGAAGGGAAAGGCGGAGCTACCGTTCTTTCCTCTCCTTCAGTATTTGTTACGGTTATTCTTTCCGCAGCCGCAGAGTAAGCCGTATTCAGCTTTTGTCCGCAGTATATGTCCGTTGTGCCGGAGCGTGACGGAAGAAAATAATCCGCAAGGTTATATATCATAACAGGAAAATCCTTCATAAGCGGAAGCTCGCTGTCATGCAGATCAAATGAAAATACGCATATACGCTGTCCGTTGTTCTCTCCTCTTATTATCACAGGCGTTCCGTCTGCCGAAAGCTCGGTGACTGCCCATGAAGGACGGACAATGTTTTTCGTCTGCGAAAGTGCAAAGCTCAATGCTCCGTCTGCCGAAAGCTCAGTATTTCCGGTCGCATAGCCATTTATGGTTTTTGTTCCGTCGGTTTCTATGAAAGAATTTCCGTCGGGCGGATTGAGAACAAATATACCACCGTCTGTCGGCATTTCATCCGGCAGTGTGCCATCAAAAATATAGAGGTCATAGCCTGTCAGATCCGCTGTTTCCATAACCGTCGGGCTCATTTTATAAAGCTCTGTGCCGTCAACAAGGCCGACTGCATTTTCAAGAAAGGTGTTTCCGTCAGTCACAAGAAGCACCCTTGCGTTTTCGGATTTATTAACCGCCGTATAATAAGTATCATCGGCAGAAAGTATATCCTCCGGCGTAAGTGTAACGGTTATTTCCGCATTATCCGTTGTTTCTGCATCGTATACGTTTTCAAGAATAATGGTTTTCTGCTCATTACCTTGGAATATAACGTCATTTACAGTCACAGCCATATCGTTTACATAGACCGTAACGGTTTTTCTTGCGTCCTGTGTGCCATAATTTGCCATGCTGACAAGAACATTTCCGCCGTTGGCAGATGCAAGGGTTATTGCGGCATTTTCGATGCTCTGGCCTGTATAACGCATATTTGCACTATCCTTAAGCGTTTTAAAATCGTCCGCATTATCCGTAAAAATATATATTCCGCCCTCTATCTTTGCCGCCTCTGCCGCCGCAAGAGATTCGAGTGCATCGGTATCAATGCCGCCATAGGTCTGTTCAATTCCTCTTATGGCTGACTGTGCCGCATTTTTATCGTTCCCGGAATACACAGTATAGGGAACCTCGCAGGCAGAAATAACCGTTATATTACTCGATGCAGATGCCGAACCGATAAGCTTTTCGGCTCTGTCCTTTGCAAGCTCAAGACGGGATTCACCAAGCTCATCTGCGGACATACTTGCCGAGGAATCCATAACGACAACATAATTATATGATGTTCCGAAAGCGGTTACATAAGGTCTTGCCGCCGCAAGACCAAGCGCCGCCGCCGCAATGAGCTGAAGTATAAGCGGAAGGCTCTTTTTCAGCTTTTGCCATGGCTTTGACTGCACGCTTGTATCCACCGCACGCTCCCAGAGGAACGTGCTCGGAATTTTTACATCTTTCTGCTTCTGCTTAAGCATATGGAGTATAATTACTGCCGGAACGCCCAATAACGCCAGCAGACCTATTATATTGAAAAATCCCATAAAAAACTCCTTTTTAAGTTGAAAACTTTGTTTTCAACTTGTTTACTGAAGGCATGAACGGTTCATTCCATCGGATTTTAAAAACCAAAAATCCTTGAAACTCTCCGTTCTCCTCGACGGAAGTGAATTCCGTCTGCGGTTTCCATTCGGGACACCTTCGGTTTCCCGAACCCTTCCAAGTTAGCTACAAAAGTTCAATTTCCTACTTTCAAAATTGCGTTAAGACCGAGCAGCATTCCTGCGAAGGTTAGCAATTTTCGTAACTTTAGCGTGTCCGGAAAGGAGAGAGCGCGAGAGAGGAAAGTCGGACTTCGCAATTTA
>Ga0129310_1000251_pt1 | contig 73084 bp, 57 predicted proteins | sample Go1ome_2_FD_94433 | JGI IMG/M metagenome (GOLD analysis project Ga0129310, IMG submission 94433) | Western lowland gorrila individual fecal microbial communities from Wisconsin, USA - Go1022A metagenome | ecosystem: Host-associated > Mammals > Digestive system > Large intestine > Fecal | place...
AAACATAATAACGTAAATATCGGTTGCAAGGATATAACACTTATCATAAGCAGGTACTTCAGAACCGCCGGTACTTGGCGAGGTGTTTTCGAGCCTAGTACCGCTGCGAGTGATGAGTAGCGACTACGTTGATATGTTATATCCCAAACAACCGATTTGTAACCTGAATGTTTCGTGCGTCCGTCACTTCACTGTGCAAGGGTGTTTAGATATTCTTCAAGCGTCACACGTTCTTCGGTCATCTCTTTAGCAGCCGTCTTCCCAACATACCTGAAATGCCATGATTCATACGAATATCCTGTGATATCTTCTTTACCCCGCGGATATCTCATGACAAATCCATATTTCCAGCAGTTTCTTCGCAGCCATATATTAGCCGTAGTTGTCTCCTGCGTATCATCCAACATCTGGTTATTTGCATCAACCAAATCTACTGTATAGCCTGTCTCATGTTCACTGTAACCATATGGTGCTACCGTAAGCAATGCATCTGCTTCCGCCTCTTCCTCGTTCATTCCATTCCACATATTCTTTCGTATTTCCTGTTTTAAGAGTTGTTCCTGCCGTTGTTCTGTACGGTATGCACTTGCGACAACCACGGAACATCCTGCTTCTTTCGCAGCAGATAACATGTCCATCAAGTCATCATATATCACTTCCGCAACCTGATGTCCATCATTCAAAGTTGCAAGCGATACTTCATAATCTGCTGGCAATGCATGATCTTTGTTCACTAATAACAGTAACGGATTCTTCCTCCGTTCCTCTAACACTTTTGCCATCGCATCTTCTGTTGTGTTCCGTTCCGAAGTTACTACCTCTGTTGCCGTCTGCTCCGTCACCTGTGTAATACTCCCCTGCTTTCCCGTCTCATTCTTTGCGCTTGCGGTTTCAAATTGTTGTCCCTTATAATTCTCTATACCATAATAAATGCCATTACCTGCAATACATACAGCGATCATGGCCATACCAACGCCAAGCTTCTTCCACTTTCTCATGTCGTTATCACCTCGTATGCATAGTATACACCATTCTTGCACGATATGGTATAAGTTTTATGGTCCTATTTGTATGTTTGTCTCATCCACACCCATATCGTCTGCCGATTCATAAGAGATGTTCACATATTCCAGATTCGGTGTGAATCCAAAACAATTATTCTGTATATCGACATATAAATAGGTGGCAAAATATGGTTCTCCTATGGAAGAAGCAATAACTCCAGTCGCCTGTTCCAAATCAATCGGCCATACCCCATCTTCTTTCTCATACCCATAGGCATCAATCGTCCATGTGGCCTTTTCAGGTTCTTCCCCCATATAGCGCATATATTCCTGCATCCATGCATTCATATATCGTCCCATATCTTTCACCTCATCATCAGAAGAAAGAAATTCTGTGAGTGTAGTTGTTATTTCATCTTTGCCCACTTCATCCTGAAAAGAATATTGATAAATTGCATACGTAGAGGCGTCCAATGAAACAGTAATTATTCCATAGCCCGGAACCTGAATCTCCATATCCCACACATATAATACTTTGCCTAAATATTGACTACTTGTATACGCATTCAGCATCACAGACGGATATTCCCATTGTCCATCTAACAGACTGTCTATCTTCGGGATCAACTTCCGGCTTTCTAATTCCGTAATCTGTTGCTTCAATTGTGGCACCAGATTCTTATCTATACTATCTAAATTGTCAAGATTCGTTCTACCCATCACATAGGTCTGATTTCCCTCTGCCATTCCCTGTGTTATAATCTGCATTTTATCCAGCACTGACAGTCCCTGATTCATCGTATCTGTCTGTTCCTGTGCATAAATAGACACTTTATTCAACATGCCCGCATCCACTCGCTTTGATGCATATTGTGGTAAGAATATCATCAGCCCGACTGCACATATTGTAACACACACCATTCCTATCCATGTACCAATCCGCATTTACCTTACCTCCTTTGGAAACAGAACCGTCATACTGGTTCCTGCTCCGACTTCACTATGCATCTTCCATTTTGCCCCATGTAACAGAACAATCTGGTTACACAATGTCATACCAAGCCCGGCACCGCCCTCTTTCCGGGAACGGGATTTGTCTACCATATAGAATGCTTCTGTAATTCTTTCTAACTCTTCCTCGGTCATACCTCGGCCTTCATCGGTAACTGTGACCGCATATCCTTCTGCTGTCTGTTCCCCCTTTAACCAGATAGTCGTTCCTGACTCTGACGCTTTCTTCCCGTTATCGATCAGATTAGCAAACAGGGATACTAACAAATCCTTCTCTCCGTATATAACTCCTTTTTGTACCTCTTTCTTAAGCGTCATACCCTTTTCTAACACCCCCACCTCGGTCAGATCAAATACCGTCTCAAGCAGGAACCCGGCATCCATACCAGTCTTCTCAAAATCCTGCTTTTTCATTACGATCAAGTCCATCAATTTAAGTGACAAAGACTCCAACCGCTTGCCCTGGGAATAAATGTAATCCGAAGCTTTCATCCGCTCTGCTTCCGTGAGATTCATGGAACGCAGCATATCTGCATAGCCAATGATTGATGTAAGCGGCGTTTTCAATTCATGTGCAAATGCCGAAGTAAATTCCTCCTGCCGTTTTGCCTGATCCTCCAAAGATAACATCCGGTTCTGCAACTCATCTGCCATCTGATTAAAGTCATCCGCTAACATTCCCACTTCATCCCGGCTCTTTACCGTTGCACGACTTTCTAACCTGCCATCTGCAAACTGTCTCGTAACCCTTGATAAATGCCGGATAGACCGGGTAAGAAAATAGGATAACACCCCGGCTACTAAAACAACCGCAATCAAAACTGCGATCATAACATACCGGTATATATGAAGCATACGCAAACGTTCTTCATAAATATGGGTAACATTCATTACCGTTTCCAAACGCATCCCGGTCTTCATAAGACGCGTATCAATCATGCTCATAACACACAGATAGTATTGATTCTTTTCCTGATATACCTGATACCCACTCTGATTCACCGTTACCTGATCAAATAATGCTTCATTGATCTTATGGTACTTTGCATCATATAGAGCAACGCTCTTCTCCTGCTCATTACTGGTATACACAATTCCTTTATCTGCATTGATCAATGTGATCTGTGTATCCTGAAACTGCATTCCCTGCCGCATTGAATTGATCAAAGTAGCAAGCTCTTCACTCTTATAAGTATCCTGTTCTGCATCTCCCGGCATCGTGTTAAGTGATGTCTCTAATGTGAATTTCAACATCTGATTCTCATTTTTCCCAATCTCTACCTCACGCTCCCATGCTGATTGAAAAGACACCTGAATAAGCAGGGCTCCAAACACCCCAAATGAGATAGCTACCAGTAACAAAATACTAAGAAACACTTTCGCGTATAACCGCATGCTATACCTCCAACCGATATCCTACTTTATAGACCGACTTGATCTTATCCTCCCAGCCTAACTTCTTCCGAAGCCTCTGCACATGAAGATCTACCGTACGGCTATCCCCTAAATAATTACTCTCCCATACATTTTCATATATCGTCTCCCGATATAATGCAATATTCCTATTTCTGGCAAATAAAAGCAGAAGTTCAAACTCCTTCATAGTCAGCATAACCTGCATGCCATTCTGCATTACAACCCTTGACGGAACATCGATTGTGACATCTTCTACCTGCAATACATCCTCTGTCTTATGATACCGCCGCAATACAGTCTCTACTCTGGCAAGCAGCTCCACAATCTCAAACGGCTTCGTAATATAATCATCCGCTCCTGCCCGCAAGCCATGTACTCTCTGGTCTAACGTACCCATAGCCGTAAGAAAAATTACAGGAATATCTAATGACTTAATATAAGGCAATAACTCATATCCATTCATCCCCGGTAGCATAATATCCAGCAAAATGAGATCAAACCGCTCCTGGCTGATCCGGTCTGCCGCCTCATTTCCATCAAATGCACACACACAGCGATATCCTGCTTTTACCAGATTCATCCGGATCAGATCTGAAATTGGTTCTTCATCTTCCACAATTAATATCTTAATCATACTTCATTCACTCTCTGTTCTTTTCTTTCTGTCTTCATACATGGATCATTTATACCCCGGCAATGTATCATAGTTGTATCGAAACCTTTTATTTTCATATAAAAGTGAAAAAGCCGTCAGAGATAACTCTGACGGCATAAAATACTTTGTATACATCTATATTACAGACTTGCCTCTAATGTCTTACGAATCTCCTTAATGAAATTCTCAGAATTCAAAACGGTTGGATTCTCAATTGTTGTGATCAACGCAAGATCCTTTGTCATCTTACCGGCTTCGATTGTTCCAAGTGTAGCTTTCTCTAACTTATCTGCAAATGTCATAAGCTCCGGAATATTGTCCAATTCACCACGCTTACGAAGGGCACCGGTCCATGCAAAGATTGTAGCTACAGAATTCGTAGAAGTCTCTTCTCCCTTCAGATGCTTATAATAATGTCTCTGAACTGTACCATGTGCGGCTTCATACTCATATACACCGGAAGGAGATACCAATACAGAGGTCATCATAGCAAGAGAACCAAATGCACTTGATACCATATCTGACATAACATCACCATCATAGTTCTTACAAGCCCAGATAAATCCACCTTCTGCCTTCATAACACGCGCAACTGCATCATCGATCAAGGTATAGAAATACTCAATTCCTGCAGCTTTGAACTTCTCATCATACTCTGCATCATAGATCTCCTGGAAAATATCCTTGAATCTGTGATCATACTTCTTAGAAATCGTATCTTTGGTTGCAAACCATACAGACTGCTTTGTATCTAATGCATAATTAAAGCATGCTCTTGCAAAGCTTGAAATAGAATCATCTAAGTTATGCATACCCTGAATCACTCCAGGACCCTTAAACTCATGAATGGTCTCACGGATCTCTGTTCCATCCTCACCGGTAAATACCAATTCTGCTTTACCTGCACCCGGAACGCGGATCTCTGCATTCTTATATACATCACCATATGCGTGTCTTGCTAATGTGATTGGCTTCTTCCAATTCTTCACGCATGGTTCAATTCCCTTTACAACAATCGGTGCACGGAATACAGTTCCGTCTAATGCAGCACGGATTGTTCCGTTCGGAGACTTCCACATCTCTTTCAGATTATATTCTGTCATACGGGCAGCATTCGGAGTAATCGTTGCACATTTGACTGCAACACCGTACTTCTTGGTTGCTTCCGCAGAATCAATCGTAACCTGATCATTCGTCTCATTACGATACTCTAATCCTAAGTCATAATACTCTGTCTTCAGGTCAATAAATGGTAGTAACAACTCATCCTTGATCATCTTCCACAGAATTCTTGTCATCTCGTCTCCGTCCATCTCAACTAACGGAGTTGTCATCTTAATCTTATCCATTGTTGTCCTCCTAAATATATTATCCCCTTAGAAATGTCGCCAGGAAAAATGCCACTGACACATCCTCTAGATATTATGTAACCCAGAAAAATAAGCCATATGATTCATATGACTTATCTTCCGTAAATACATATTCAATCTTCTATAGAATAACAGAAAATCAAACTTCTGGCAACTTTACATTTAAAGTTTTTGCATTCTCTGTAATGACCTTTACTAACTCATCATCTGTAATAGAAGTAACACGTCCTTCCTCGTATTCCTTATCTACCCATTCTTTCACTGCTGCTACTAATGGATCATTCTTATCAATCTTCTCTTCCGGATGCAGACGATAATGTGTATTGATCCAATGTGCAATTCCCGCAAGACCGGATGTATTCGATACAGCCACCTGTGCCGGACGGTTCAGGAACTTCGCCGTATCAAAGATATTGTAGATCTCCTCATTCTTAAGCAGACCATCCGCATGAATACCTGCTCTTGTAATATTAAAGTTCTTACCAACAAATGGAGTCTGCTCCGGAATATGATATCCCAATTCCTTCTGATAATACTCAGCAATCTCTGTAATCACCGTAGTATCGGCACCATTTAAGTTACCTCTTAACTGTGCATATTCAAAGATCATAGCCTCTAACGGTGTATTACCGGTACGTTCTCCAATACCAAACAATGAGCAGTTGACACCACATGCACCATATAACCATGCGGTTGTGGAATTCGTTACTGCCTTGTAGAAATCATTGTGGCCATGCCACTCTAACATCTCGCTTGGCACACCTGCATGCTTGATCAGACCGTAGATCGTACCCTGTACAGAACGTGGAATTACGGCTCCGGCAAAATTGACACCATACCCCATTGTATCACAGGCACGAATCTTAATTGGAATCTTATATTCATCCATCAATTTCATAAGTTCCGAACAGAACGGAACCACAAAACCGTAGAAATCTGCTCTGGTGATATCCTCTAAATGACATCTTGGACTGATACCAATCTCCAGACAATCCCGGATGACAGACAAATACTGCTCTAATGCCTGCTTTCTTGTCTTCTTCATCTTATAGAATATATGGTAATCGGAACAACTGACCAGAATTCCTGTCTCCTTGATTCCGATATCCTTAACTAATTCAAAGTCTTTCTTAGAGGCACGGATCCAACTTGTTACTTCCGGAAAACGATATCCTCTCTCTAAGCACTTGTATACAGCATCCCGATCCTTCTTACTGTATAAGAAAAACTCACTCTGCCGGATCAATCCATTCGGACCACCTAAGCGGTGCAGATAATCATAGATTGTAACGATCTGTTCCGTTGTATACGGCTCTCTTGACTGCTGTCCATCACGGAATGTCGTATCTGTGATCCAGATATCCTTTGGCATATTGTGAGGAACAATTCGTTCATTAAATGCAATCTTCGGTATCTCATCATATGGAAAAAGGTTGTGAAATACATTCGGCTTCTCAACATCTACCAAATGATACATATGCTCTTCTAACTCTAACAAGTTCGTCTTATCATTGCTTACTACTAATCGGTTCTCCATATTGTCATCCTCTCTTTCGTACCGCCTATTTTATGGGATTTCTCGGTTTCTGTCAACGAACACTCCCTTACAAAATGTATTTTTCTCACATTTTTGATGTATATTATTAAGTTTAAGCCTGTATTTTCATTAAAAAATAAAGCGAATCATTTTTTAATTTTATATTATTAACTTTATATATGTCAAAACTTTATTTTTGCAATTATTTTTCATTAATACTTGATATTATTATGTTACTTATCACTTCATCCCGTTATTTCGCATCATTTTATACGCAAAACACGCATATTTTCTTATCTTTCACCGCACTTTAAAAAATAAACCACGCATATTGCGTGGTTTTCTTCTACATATCCTTCTATATGCTTTACTTAAGTACCTTACATAAATGGCACTTTTCCCTCCTGCCTCTACATTCAGATCACTCCGGTTGAACGTAATATAAAGATCGTTGCGGTCAATGTTACAGATGACAACAACGTCGTCATTACAACAATACCCGATGCCAATACTCCATCATTACTCATGTTCTTTGCCATAATATAAGAACTGACCGTTGTTGGTGCTCCTGTTAAGATCAACAGGGCAACCATCTCTTCATTCCGAAAACCCATAGCAACTGCAACCGGAAGAAAGATGCCCGGTATGATCACTAACTTAATAATCGATGCAGCCAACGTTGGTTTCCATTTCTTAAGTGCTGCTCCGGTCGAGAACCCTCCACCGATAGCGATCAATGCAAGTGGTGTAGACAGACTGGCAACACTCGTTAATGCCTTCTCTATAATGACAGGAAACTGTACTTTCAACAATGCAAATGGAATTCCTGCCACAATACCGATAATGATCGGATTGGTTACAATCCCCTTCAACGTCTTCTTAAGAACCGCTTTCCTATCCGTATCGCCTGCATTGGCACTTCGCATCAACACAATCACAGAGAAAATATTAAATAACGGAATCGATGCAACGATCATCATGGGAACCAATCCTGAACTTCCGTAAATATTCTGTGCAAACGCAATCCCAAGTATCGCTGCGCTTCCCCGGAAGCTTCCCTGTACAAAACTTCCGATCATACTCTTATCCTTGATAAAAATCTCGGCCAGTAACCACGTTACACCAAAAAAGATACAGGTGCCAAAGAAGCAGAATAATACAAACTTCAAACTGAAATCATTCGACAGATCTGCACCCGCAATATCCTTAAAAACAAATACCGGCAATGCAACCTTAAATACCAGCTTGTCCGCTACACCTACAAAATCATCTGTCAAAAAGCCAATCTTCTTAAGCCACCAGCCAAGGATCATAACCAGAAAGATCGGCATGGTAGCATTCAGGCTATATATAAAATTACTCACTGTCTATTCCTCCATGTCGTCATCATCTTCTTCGTCCTTATCCCGCTGCCCCAATAAGAACAACGCAAACACGACAATGATCGAGACAATCATACAGACAGCAATCAACCAAGGCTTTGATCCGTCACCGGTCGCAGCCATTCCTACTAAATAATTGTACATATGATACACCTTCTACTCCTCCGGATGATAGTCCTTCACAACATCCGGATCCGGAATTGCTTTCTTAGTCGATGCAGCAAAGTTCCGCACCTCCACCATTGCCTTATTGATCGGAATATTCGTTCCGGCTCCGGCAACACATCCACCCGGACATCCCATACCTTCGATCAGACATCCATTCTTCTTGCCCGCCTTAGCAAGCATTAACATCTTCCGACACTCGTCCAGACCTTCTGCATGTTCAATATGCACTTCCGTTCCCGGATAGTATTCATTGATACAAGCCTCGATCGCCTTAGCAACACCTCCGGCAACCGCATATCCACGACCGGCTCCTGTAGCATCCTCTACCGGAACACCAACTTTGAAATCATCAAATTCGATATCCTGTGAAATGAACATTGCATCCAATTCCTCGAATGTAATAACAAAATCCACATCACTTCGAACCGTACGTCGCATTGCTTCTAACTTCTTTGCTGCACATGGTCCGATAAATACAACCGAAGAATCCGGATGTTCTTGCTTAATGAGTCTTGCTGTTGCCACCATAGGTGTTAATGCATTCGAAATCTTATCAATTGTCTCAGGAAAATGTTTCTTACTAAGCATCGCCCAGGATGGACAGCAGGAAGTCAAAAGGAATGGAAGTTTACCTGTTGCCACCTCTTCTACATAATGCTGTGCCTCTGTCATAGCTCCCATATCTGCACCTATGGCAACCTCATATACACCGGCAAATCCAAGTTTCAACAATGCAGCCTTGATCTTATCCGGTGTTGCATATGGACCGTACTGACCGACAAATGCAGGTGCGATCGCAACATAGATCTCTCTGCCGGAACGGAGTGCCCGGATTAACTGGAAGATCTGTGACTTATCTGCAATGGCTCCAAACGGACAGTTGACCATACACATACCACACGATACACACTTTTTCTCATCTATCTTTGCACGTCCTAATTCATCGCTCACGATCGCATTCGCACCACAAGCATCTGCACATGGGCGACGCTTATGGGAAATTGCATCATACGGACAAATACTCTTACACTTTCCACACTTGATACAGATATTCTTGTCAATGACAGACTTGCCATTCTCCATACGGATCGCGCCAACCGGGCATACCTCCTTACAAGGATGTGCCACGCAGCCCTTACACTGGTTACTCACCTCATACACATTATGTTCGCAGGCATTACATGCCGCAGGAATCACCTGCATAAGCGGTGGTTCATAATACTTCTCATCAATATTACTCTCTTCAATGCCCTGTGTCAGATGCACCGGCTTATCTTCCGGACGAAGGGACATACCCATTGCCAACCGGATCCGTTCTCTTGTAATCGCACGTTCTCTGTAAATGCTCTCACAATACTGTGGGGTATCACCCGGGGTTATTCGATATGGAATCGCCTCAATATCATCAATGATATTCTCTGAATTATATGCAAGATTTGCAACTTCTGTAAATACCTGCTTTCGGATTCGCTTCACATTGGTTAATATACTTCTCACTACATCCATGCCTCCTTCTGTTCTCTAAACAATAAGGAGCCCCCTGACTCTTAAGAAACTTCTTGTTCATTCCTTACGATGTCTGGAAACTCCGAACTGTCGCAATTATATATATTCTAACATAAAGCGAGCTACTTTACCACTCCCACTTTCTGTCTTTTTGTAAGTTTTCGCTCCGGATCTAAATAATAGACTAATACAACAAAAATGCCGATAATTAATATTCCGATCAACATTCTGTGCCACCATGCAATCGCATTCTGCAGCAATACAATTCCCATTGCAATGGATACTGCCGCCGCAAATACATATTTGGCAAATGGAAAATACAACCCATCTACGGAATACTCCTGCTTCCCTGCTAATCTTCCTGCAAAATATAAAAATACCACCGCAATTCCTATATATAGTAATACATATCCGCTATAACTTAATACCTTCGATACATTGTAAAATGCAGAAAACTGAGCCGGTGCCGTTACATCATAATCTAACGAATAAATATAGTTCGAATCAAAATAAAAAGAAATCTCCGGTTTCATCAGATCATATATATATTCCCCTTTTTCATTTATACTGCCACTTAAAGGAGCGTGCAACGTGAACAGATTATTGATCGTGCGTCCAACTGCCCCACATCGGATCAATACCGAATTCACCATATGAATTACATACAGGAAACTTGCAGCCACAGGCATTCGAAGTACGCCACTTGGTATCAGCATCTCAATCCATCGGATCAATCCATATAACATAAGCAGATAAGAACAACTCATGATCGTAAGTCCCCATATCGACCGGTTAGACCAATACATATTAATATCTACTCCCCTTAACACCCCTGCAAATTGATTCATAACAACAAATGTAGTGATAATAACCGGTAACACAAGCATTACACAGTCTCGAATGATTTCATACAGATACCTTGCTTGTCTGCCAACCGGAAGTGTTGCTACGAACTCTCTTCCCGATACCGTTCTTTCTTTGTATCCTTGTATTAATTTTCGTCCTAACAGCCAGATTATCTGAATACCGACCACTCCACCAACATACCAGCTTATCACATCTCCCGCAGTCATTTCCCAACTATCATACACATATTTCACTACTTTATCTATCTGATCTGCCGGAAAAGAATGCAACACATCTGTACCTTCTGCAATAAACCAAAACGAATTATATCCTTTGTACTGCATAACTACCCAGATACTATTTGCCACCAAAAAGAATAGATTCTCTTTCCATTCTAACCGGAACAGACTAGACATTTCCTGATATGTCCGTTTCCTTGTAATCTGATTGCTTCTCTGTTTTTTCTCTTTCCCTCTGCTTCTACTTTGCGGATGTAATACACAAAATATACCAACCGCTGCAACAATTGCCACAACAAAACTCCGTACAATTGTGCTCATTTTTGGATGATGCGCATCACACTCTCCTAAGAATACAATACTTGCCCCTGCCATACCTGCCAAAACGGAAGCAAATATCTCTATTCCCGTTGTATAGAACCATCTGCCTCTTGATAATTCTCTTCTCCGGGAAATCCATGTGATGGCTAGTGTACCCAATAAGATCCACGCAATCTGTACAATCATATAAATCCCAATGGAATATCCGGTCTCTGTTTTTTGCGAAAAATCCTCGATAGTTTGGTATAACAACACCTCTGGATTCACTGCTCCATAGAGAAAGTTAATTACCTCGCTCACCGGTGCATCAGAATAATAGAAAAAATCTAATATCCAGTAGATCCAATAACCGAATCCACATGCTGCAAGAAAACCAGCTACCTTCTGTTTCGAAGCAATCAGCCACAATGCAAACCAGACATACAATGTTAAGATAATTAATAATTGAGCCAGAAGCATTCTCCCTAGATCCGCATTAACTCCTGTTATACACGAAGGATCTATAGTTCCAAGTCCATGATCCTCTACAATTCTCTGATAGATCTGATTATATCTTGTCTGTACAAGGGATAAGCCAATTGCATCTAATGCATAAGCCGCAATTACGATTCCTCCAACCACAAAAAACGGCTGTATGATCCATTTATATCCTTTCACCGGCATGGCCTGAATGAATTCCTTCGTCTTCCCGCTCTGATACCGCATATAATATATGCCCCATGCCACAAACAATAACAGCAATACAAACCAGATATTCATGGTTCCGAGGTCATATGCTCTTCCAGTCCGCACCTGTTCAATCATATCAAAACCCTCAGTATTTAACTGAAAGGAATGGTCTGCGACCTGTTCCTTAAGCATACTCTCAATCTTCTGTTCCATCGGGACTCCGGTAAATGCCAGACCGGAATCATATCCTGCATATAGCACATTGAATATAACAAGAAGCAGGGCAACCACAGCAACACCGATATAGAAATTCTTTAATTGTCTGGCAATCTTGCGATTCTCTTTCATAGCAACCCCTCCTGTCATCTCTGATCTGTCTCTTCCGGCAATACATCCCGTTTCTCTTCTAATGTGATAAACAATTCCTCTAAGGAGATGTCTAACGGCTCGATCAGGCTCGCACCTGCTTCGCGAAGCTGTTTTGCAAACTGCTCATCATAGTCCTTCACTACGATCGTATAGATACTTCCTACATTACTGATCTTAAGAATCTGTGAAAGTTCATATACACTCTTTGATGCACCTCCCTCAAATACAACATTTAACTTGGTCAGCTCGCATTTCATATCTTCCATTGCCATCTGCCGTTCTACAACACCCTGATGCAGCATCGTAACAGAATCGCAGATCCGCTCTAATCCTTCCAGATTATGCGAACTGATCAACACGCCAATCTCCCTTTGTTCCACTTCCTGTACTAACAGATTATAGAAGTTTGCTTTCGCCACCGGGTCTAAACCGGATGTCGGTTCATCTAAGATCAGATAATCCGGTTCTTTTGCTGTCTCTAACATAAATGCTAACCGCATCTTCTGCCCCTTTGATAAAGAATAGATTCTTTTTGTCACCGGAAGTTCAAAGATCTCATTCCAGCTATTGAACTTCTCTACATTGAACTTCGGATAGAAGATCTCATACATCCGCACCATCTGTTTCACCGTATTGGTTGCTATGTATTCATTATAATCCGCAACATATCCGATTCGTTCTTTCACCTTCGGATTATCAAATATCGGTTCTCCATCATATCGAATCTCTCCCGCATCCGTGCGATAAATTCCTGTCATGCATTTGATCAAAGTCGTCTTGCCCGCACTGTTCTCTCCGATCAATCCATGAATCTCTCCCGGTATCACCGTAAGGCTGACATCCTTCAATACCGGAATGTTGTTGTAACCCTTATACACATTCTTTACTTCTATCATATACTCATCTCCTCATAAATCTCCTTCACCAGTTCCACAATATGTTCCCGGTTATATCCCATCATCTTAAGTTCCATAATCTCAGTTGTAAGCTGCTTACGTATCTCCATTACCTTTGTCTCATCCGGCTTAATTGTAATCTCATCTGCAATAAAGGTTCCCTTTCCCCGGATCGTCATGATGATATGCTGCCGCTCTAATTCCTGATATGCCTTTGCTACTGTACCGGGTGTAATCTTCAATTCCAATGCTAACTTCCTGACAGATGGAATTGCATCCATCGGCTTCAGATAACCTTTCATAACAGCAAACTTCATCTGCTCTACAATCTGTTCATAGATTGGCTTACTGCCTTTGAAATCCAATGTAATCATTCTATTCCTCCTTTCTAACATATTCCCTGGCATCTTAATGTCTGAATCTAATTCTGCATCCGATGTCACTTCTATTTATTGCCGCTGTTCCAACTGTACCACTTGTTATGATACAGTTGTATCATATATAAAACAAACTGTCAAGGATCTTCTCAACATTTATAAGATAACTTTCAAGTATTTCCGTGTAAAAGAAAGATATTTCATCTACAGATTGTATTTTTTTGTGTACATTTAGAATGATTGGTACTATAATATAGAAAGTTTATGCTAAGAATTTTCTTATGCAATTTAGAAGGAGGAGAATCCTATCATGAGACAATTTAACAAATCTCACAAATTAGATCATGTATGTTACGATGTGAGAGGCCCGGTTGTAGAAGAAGCCAACCGGATGATTGAAGATAACATTGATATTTTGAAGTTGAATATTGGAAACCCATATCCATTTGGTTTTAATGCACCAAATGAGATCATTCAGGATATCCGTTACAACTTATTAGAATCCCAGGGATATTCAGATTCCAAAGGAATATTTGGTGCAAGAAAAGCAATCATGCAATATTGCCAGCTAAAAAACATTCCTAATGTTGGAATCAATGATATCTATACCGGAAATGGTGTATCGGAATTGATCACTATGAGTATGCAGGGATTATTAGATGACGGTGACGAGATCTTAGTTCCGGCACCGGACTATCCACTCTGGACTGCCGCCGCTAACTTAGCCGGTGGTAAACCGGTTCACTACATCTGTGACGAGCAGGCAAACTGGTACCCGGATATTGCCGACATGGAAAGCAAGATTACAGACCGTACGAAGGGTATTGTCATTATCAATCCAAACAACCCGACCGGTGTCCTTTACCCAAAGGAGATTTTGGAAGAGATCGTAGAACTTGCAAGAAAACACGAACTGATCATCTTTGCAGATGAGATCTATGACCGCCTTGTTATGGATGGCAAGAAACACGTCAGCATTGCTTCCCTTGCTCCGGATCTAATGTGTATCACTTTCAACGGACTTTCCAAGTCTCACCGTATTGCCGGATATCGAAGTGGATGGATGAGCTTAAGTGGTGACAAATCCAACTGCAAGGGCTACATAGAGGGGCTTAACATGTTATCTTCTATGCGTCTGTGTGCCAACGTACCGGCACAGTCCATTATTCAGACCGCTCTTGGTGGAACCCAGAGTGCCGACGAACTGTTATTACCCGGTGGAAGAATCTATGAGCAGCGCGAATATATCTACAAAGCGTTAAATGATATTCCCGGTGTCAGTACAGTCAAGCCGGATGCAGCATTTTATATCTTTCCGAAGTTAGATGTTGACAAATTCGGCATTACCAATGACGTACAGTTCGCATTAGATTTCTTACGTCAGAAGCATGTATTAGTCGTTCAGGGCAGCGGATTCAACTGGCAGGAACCGGATCATTTCCGTATCGTATATCTGCCACAGTTAGATGATCTGAAAGTTGCAATTGGAAGACTTCGTGATTTCCTTGCCACTTATCATCAATAACCTCTTTGTTCAGACATAGATAACAATAATATGCACTATATTAAAAGGAACAGGCACATCAACGTGCCTGTTCCTTTTATCTTCCGGTATATGATTATTTGAATTTCTTATATGTGACCTTCTTTCCCGGTCCTTTTTTCTTCAACATAGATCTGTATGCCTTATACTTCGCCTTTGGTAACTTAAAGGTTGCCTTAGGATGAATCTTTCCGAATGCTTTACTGCCTACTTTCTTATTGGTCAGCTTCTTGGTCTGAATGGTTATATTTTTTAACTTCTTACAACCATAGAATGCTTTTTTCCCAATCTTGCGTACATTTTTTCCAATAACCACAGACGTAAGGTTCTTATTATTACTAAATGCATTATCTACAATCTCTACTACCTGATATGTGATACCGCCTGCCGTAACAATTGCCGGAATGCTTGCCTTCTTATCCATTGCTGTTGTTTTTACAAACATAACGGTAGCCTTAGGCGAACCGGTTATGACTTTATAGATCATCTTATTGGATGCATCCACAAAACAGTCTCCCGACTTCGGTGTCACTTGCTTCGGATCTACTAATGTGATATCTCCCACCTGTGTCGTATTTCCTGTTTGTGTAACATTTCCCGTTTGTGTAGTATCTTCTACCTTTGCCTTCGCCGTTACCGTAACTGTTGACCTGTTGCTATCTACACTGTAACCATTGCAATTGACTTTACAATAATATGTATAGGCTCCGGCACCCTTTCCGGTCGGAATAGTATAGCTGTTTGCCGTTGCTCCTGCAATCAGTGTATCATTCTCATACCATTGATATTCGATTGTTTCATTTCCTAACTTTGGTGTTACCTTTACATTGAATGTTGTTCCAACGGCATAGCCTTCCTCAAATGTTATATCCTGTTTTGTATCAGATAAGGTAAATGGAATGTACTCACACTCTGCACAAGCCCCTTTGCCGAAATCATGTGCTACATCAATATCCTCTTTACATACGCTGCAATATCCAATATGTGCATCTTTCGTTATTGTATGCCATTTCGTGATATAATGTTCAGCACATGTAACAAACATAATACCCATATCCTCAGAATATGTAATAGAAGAAATCCGCCTTCCGCTAATTCTTTTTGGTAACTCAATAGAACCCATAGATATATTAGCACCATTTCCGGAAGGTCTTCCATTTCGTTCCACCGTAAGTGCCACTGTTCCATCATCATTAATAATATAACTAATTTCCATTATTGTCTGAGATATCGTATTACCTTCTAATTGATCTTGAAAACTCTTAGGATAATATACAACTGCCTCTGGGCAATTGCTAAAAACATCTGCCCCTAAACTACGAATATTCTCAGGAAGTGCAACATTTTTCAAATCACTACAGCCCAAAAATGACGAAGCAATATCCGTTACGCTTGCCGGTATATCTATTGACTCAAGTGACTCACAATTTGCAAATGCCCCATCTTCAAGGGTAGTAGTTCCAGACAGAATCGTTACCTCTTTTAAACCGGAACAGCGATTAAACAAATACCGAGATATTGTCTTCATGCTACCCGGTAATGTTACGCTCTCCAACTTATCGCACCCGGCAAATGCAAACTCTCCCATGTTAGTAACACCTTCTGCAATATACAATTTCTTCAAGTTCTTACACGAAGCAAATGCATTTTCCCCCACAGAATTCACATTAGCGGGTATATAGACTTTTTCTATATTGGAGCTGTTATTAAAAGCCCACTCCCCAATTACATTCACACTATCCGGTACTACCAATTCTTTGATAGCACGACAAGCAAAAAAGGCATAATCACCAATGGTCTGTAACTTGCCCGGCCATTTGATATCCCTCAAATTCTTACAGGATGCAAAAGCTCTCTTTCCAATCGTTGTCATCGCATCCGGTAATACAACCTTTGTTAAATTGGTACACTTTTCAAATGTACTCTCCGGCAACTCTGCAATCGTGTTTTTAAATATAACACTGTTTAGCTGTGAGCAGGATTCAAATACATACTTCTCCATAGTCGTAACCGACGCAGGAATTGTAATCTCTCCACACAATGCACTACAAGAACCAAACGCCCCATTTTCAATTTTTTCCAGTCCTTCCGGTAACTCAACGGTTGATAAACTTGAGCACCCTTTAAATGCATTTACACCGATCTTTTGAATCTTTTTAGGAATATTAATTTTTCTTAAAACTGTACAGTCCTCAAATGTACTCGTTTGAATTTCCGTAATATTATCTGATAATCGAACAGATTGCAAATCAGCACATTTCTCAAACGCACCAACTCCCATAGAAGTAACGCTATCCGGCATCACAATATTTTCTATTCCACTTTGCCAAAATGCACCCCAAGAAATACTTTCCAATCCGTCCGGCAATTCAATACTTTTCAGTTTCGTACACCCTTTAAACGCATTTATCCCTATATACGATACCTTAGAAATATCCGTAACTTTCTCCAAACTAGTACAGTCCTCAAACATATTAGAACGAATCCCATTCGTTGACTGTGGCCAATCAACTTCCTGCAAACTTGTGCATCCCTTAAATGCCCCCGCATCAACCTGCCACACACTATCCGGAATAGTGATTTCTTGTAAATTTACATAATTTTGAAAGCTATACTCCGCAATACTTCTTACTATGTACGTTTCACCGTTATATGGAATCTTCTCCTGAATTATCAATGATACTGCTGTAGGATCATTGCCTTTCACAACTGCTTGCTTAGACTCTGTATCTAATGTATACGTCAGTGTCCCCTCCGTATTCGTATACGTGATCGAATCTGCCAGAACCTTATCACTTGGCATCAGCACCATTCCCAATAAAAACAGCATACATAATATTATTCTTTTCTTCATCTTCTCCTCCTTGATATAACCACAATGCCCAATCGTTACCTTCCATTATACCAAACTACACTTGCTCCCACAAATACTATTGTACTTATTACTGTCCTCTACTCCATCTGGTTTCTCTTATCCGGAATAGCCTTCACCAATCGCACACCTAAGAATCCAAACAGACTTCCAAGCAATGCACCTGCCAACACATCTGACGGAAAATGCACATACAGATACAATCTCGAAAATGCCATTAAGACTGCGCACACTCCGGCAATCACTTTATATCTCCGTTTGATCGGCATCATACAGACCACTGCCAAGAACTCAAATGCTGCCATTGTATGTCCCGACGGAAATGAATAATCACCAAGCGGATCCACCAGCAATTCAAAATGTCCGACCAGGTCATAAGGTCTTGTACGTCCTACTATATTCTTGATCATCATATTTCCAAATATCAATCCAAACATCAATGCCGTTGCAAGCGATGCTCCCCATTTCCGGTATGCCGGAACAGCAAGTAAAACTAATGCAACCACAATATAGATCCAGCCCTTCTCACCAAGGCTTGTAAACCGTGGCATAAACCAATCTAAAAATCCACAGCGTACTGTATTCTGTATACCATTCAATATGTGTAAATCCGTTTCAATAATCCAATCTGTCATGTATCTCCTCCAATCTCACCTGTTTCTCGTTTCCCGGTACACGAATTCCAAATATACACGGCAAGCTATCCACTATCTAAAATCATTGAAATTACGCCGTCTTATTACAAATCCGGAATTATCCGGTTACATCTCTTATTCTACCCGAAACAGACAACCGGAATACGCCGGCAGATCTATCATACACTGCCCATTACGCACTGGGATTCTTCGCCCGCTCTTTGTATCTCCGCCATAAATCATGGCATCCGTATTCATTAATTCCACTAATTCATGATTGCCGGAAAGCTTTACCAGATAATTCTGATACGGCACTTCGCCAAAATTAAACACAGTTAATATCTGTTCTCCCCCTGCATGCCTTGTATATGCATAAACCAGATCCCATGCTTTATCACCGATCACGCACTGATAACAATCCGGGTTATATTCCCCTTCATATAATGCCGGATGCGACAGATAAATATGATTAAGATCCTTCATATATCTTGTAAACATCTGATGCATTGGATAAGATGCCAATATATCAAAATCCTGTGGCCGGTACTCTGCCCATTCCCGGAACTGCCCGATCTCATTTCCCATGAAGTTCAATTTCTTGCCCGGATGTGTAAACATATATAAGAATAATGTACGACACTGTGCAAACTTCTCTTCATACTCTCCATACATTTTATCTATGATCGTCTTCTTTCCATGCACCACCTCATCATGTGAGAACTCCAGCAGATACAGCTCATTGTAAAAATAATGCATCGAAAACAACAGATCCTGATAATGTTCCCGGCGTTCCTGTGGGGAATATGAGAAAAATCGCAACGTATCATTCATGAATCCCAGATCCCATTTATAATCAAAACCCAATCCACCATACTGTACCGGAGCCGTTACTTTGAGAAAACTCGTAGAATCCTCCGCATATAATATCGCATGCGTATGTCTTTCATGTATCCCTGCATTGAGACTTTGTACGAATTGCAGAGCACGCTCGTTGACTCCACATTCCTGTCGTCCCCGCCAATAAATGATATTCGAGATTGCATCAAACCGAAGGCCATCGAAATGATAATCGGTAAGCCAGTAATCCGCACAGGATTTCAAAAAACTTGCCACCTCGCCTTTGGCATGAATGAAATTGTAAGATCCCCATTCACTCTTTGTCACATCACTTGCCGGCAGCTCATAAAGCGGCGTTCCATCAAACTCACAAAGCCCGTAATCATCTACTGCAAAATGCACCATTACAAAATCTAAGATCACACCGATTCCTGCCCGGTGGCATTCATCTACAAATTGCTTCAAGCCATCACACGTTCCGTATCGTGCAGTTGGTGCAAAAAATCCGGTACACTGATATCCCCAGGATTCATCCATCGGATGTTCTGCTAACGGCAGCATTTCCACATGGGTATAACCCATCTCCTTAAGATACGGTATCAGCTCCTGTGCCATCTCTTCATATCGATACCAATGACCATCCTTCGTTGCTTTCCATGAACCAAAATGCATCTCATAGATATTCATAGGACGGTCATATCCTTTATCTGTATTCTGCATCCATTCCTCGTCTGTAAATGTATACCCACTCCGACTACGGATAATCGATGCCGAACACGGTCTTAGCTCCATTCCAAATCCATATGGATCTGCCTTATCTGTCACACTCCCATCATAATGGTAGATCCGATACTTATACATCTGCCCCTCTTTCGCATCTGCAATCTTAACCTCATAGATGCCTCCGCGTCCTTGACACACCAATTCCGTATCATGCCAGTAATTAAACTCTCCAATCACTGTAACCCGTCTTGCCTTTGGTGCATATACGCGAAAAATCACGCCATCTTCTTCGATATGTGCACCAAAATACTCATATGCTTTCCACTCATTACCTCTGTAAAAATCATCTATATTCATATGTCTTCCCCATTCTAAACTACTTCTATATACAAACAGTGTCTTGATTCACAGGCTGAATTCCACACAAATGCATAGCAATAACTAAATTATACGAAAATGTTTCATAATCGTCAACCAAGTGCATATACTGAATAGAAAAGAACAGGGGCAACTGCAATGGAACAATTCCCACGTCATCCGTTAAATGTGATCACAAACAACAATCCTATGTCCATGCTTGAAGCCCTGATTCCTTTTGTCGATTATCCAATGAAACTTCCGCTTGCCCTTTTGATCAAAGCAAATGAGATCATGCTGATCATGAAAGCCTTTCAATCCCTTGATTATTTATCCCGCATTGGTTTACATAATTCATCCAAAGACCCGATGGATATGCTGGGCTCCCTGACCGGAATGTCACCGGAAATGCTTAAAATGATGATGTCTGTCCTCAATAACTCCGATACCGCCGGAAACACCGATCTGCTTTCCTCCCTAATGGGTGGCGGTCAACCTCCTCCCAATGTATCCTCTCTGTTTTCCCATATGTCGACAGACTCACACCCCGGCACAACACCCCCTTTTACAAACGATACCCCACCTTCTCCGGAATCGTCCACCTATAGCACGCCACCGGATGAAACAACTTCCTTCGATGATCGCATCCGGCAGATTCTGTCCGAATATGATATGATGCAGGCTGCCGAACTCGACCAAGCGCACGTTTCCTCTTCTACAACGTAAGTCGAGTTGGGTGCGAAACATTTTGTCTTTAGAATCAGTTGAAAGGATATAACATATCATCGCAGGCACACTCGCGTTACGACTCGCACGCAGCAGTACTAGGCTCGAAAATACCTCGCCAAGTGCTGGCGTGCTCCACGTACCTGCTTATGATAGATGTTATATCCTTGCAACCGATGTTTACTGTAATGCGTTTCGCACTGGTCGACATTACGGGCATCGCAGTTATCCATACGTCAGGATTTTCATGGTGTTTCAATACCTCGACGACGTATGTGAAAGCGTAAATCTGACGACTGTATATTCTGCCACTCTCAGCGTTTGAGAGAAAAATTTGGAACCAATTTTTCTAGGCCAATGTGTCCGTCAGACACTAAACAACGGAATAACGTTGATTTGCGCATGCTTGTTAAAACAGATTCCGGCGAAGAAGGCTGTCATGAATGAGTGCAGGTACGTGGAGCACGCCAGCACTTAGTGAGCGATGGAATCGCGAACTTTAGTACTGCTGCGTGCGAGTCGTAGCGCGAGCGTGCCTGCACCATCATGACACCTTCAAAGCGCCGGCTTCGCAACATTCAGGCATGCGCCTGCACCAGCCGAAGACTTACGCTGTAGAAGAGTATCACATTTGAAAGGAGCTATCCATGACCCAATCCAGCTTATTTGATACGCCAGAATTCCAGAAGCTACACCCAGTCAAGAAACAGATTATTCAAGAGCTTGCTTCCACGAACCAGAACATGTCACCAGAATTGATGCTTACAAAGGTTATGGCGATCAACAAAGAACTATCCAAACGAAGTCTTAACTTTACTAAGGAAGAATCCACATTGTTAATCCACATCATGAAACAGAATATGTCGCCATCTGACCAGCAAAAGGTCGATCTTTTAATGGGACTTCTTAACCGCTAGAATTGCAGGGGTAATACCGCCTTTCGACTATAGAACGAACAATAACATGATTATGCTGTGTTCACCACAAAATGCTTCGTGGCTGACGAAAGGCGGCATATTCCCTATTAGTGATTGATTCCGGCATGCTCTACATACCGTTCTAACTCTTCCCGACAGGAAAACTGCGACATACGTGCCATGACATCCATCTTATCAATATCATCTTTTCCCAGTAACAGATGGTCTACATAAGCCTCTCTCGATCCATTAAACAGCAGTTCAAAATTCATGATAGCCGGTGCAAGTGCAGGATTATAATTATCTCCCGTAACCAATCCCATGCAACTACCTCCTTCGCATAAAATAAAAGATACAGCATTGCTGCTGTATCTTTAGTATGTGAGTTTTGTCTTGCACTTACACTTTCAATGATTGGCAATATAGTTCTTATAGAATATACTAAATATACTATCTCACTCTTAGCTTTTTTACACTTATTTCAAGCTTCTTATTGCATCGTTTCCTCTTTCTTGATATTATTTAATCAATGAATACACATATCAGGAGAACAATTAATTATGAATAAACCTCAAACAATAAACGGTTTAATGCGTCACTTACGCAATGACTGTAACATTCAAATAAAAGGCGGCAAACAGAAGCAACAACTTATCAGCTATGGTTATTATCATGGTTATAAAGGATACCGTTTTTTTCAAAAAAGTCAAAACAAAATTCCATACACTGACTTTAGCGAAGTTGTTGCTGTTATAGAATACGACAATAATATTAAATCAGCACTTTACCCGCATTTAATGTTTATAGAAACAGCAATAAAAAATATCGTATGCAATTCTAGTGTTATGGGACTTAGTTCTGGTACATTTGATTACGTCTATAAGCAACGTATGAATGACAGCACCGTCAACACATCATTACAATCAAGTCGACTGAAACTTCGCAACTCCGTTTATTCCAGATTATCGTTGCAATATTCAAGTGAAGATCGCAGCGACAATCAAATGGTTCGCCATTTCTATAATCGTGGCGAAGATGTTCCTTTATGGGTTGTATTCGAAATTTTATACCTCAGTGATTTAGCTACTTTTTTTAAATGTTTGAATCTAACTACACGTGAGATAATATTACAAGAGTTAGATATGCTTGACATTTCTATTGATACTAATAGGACTTTACTTTCTGAAATCTTATTTACTTTAAAAGCTCTCCGCAACTCCGTTGCTCACAATAATATTATCTTTGATACAAGATTTAAAGATCGTAAAATCAATACTGTTTTAAAAAAATGGGTGGAAAAAGAAACCGGTATTCAAAATATTACTTTATACTCTCTTGTAGATTACATTATCATTATATGTTGCTTACTAAAACGAATTGATTTTACCGGAATGAGAGCGCAAAATTTACTTGCTACATACAAGAGAGAAAATCAAAATCTACAAAATGCTGTCACTACATCTATTTACAATGTTATTATGCAGCAAAGCGTTCCTACCAAAATAAACCTATTAAAATCATATTTGAACAAATAGCTCTTATTTTCAAATCTACTTGCATTTTTTATTTCAATCGTGTATATTATATATATTGATTGAGGCGTATGTTTTCGGACTGCGCTGGGAGAGTCACTCTGTGACTCTCTTTTTTGTTATCTAGATTTCTTATATATAATCCGCTGTTTGATTGTTTCCTATCTTTTGAGCTGTCGTGAACTTTGCGACAGCTCATTTATCTAACACTTTCCTTTGTACATTAATATTATGCTTTAATTCTTGCGGAATTCCAATAATTCCAGACCTTCATTATGTTCCAGAACCGTGTTGATCGTCCACTGATTGGTAAATAATAACAACGGATTGCCTTTCATATCCTTCACTTTCTTTACTTCATTGACACGCTTTAACGAATTAACATCCGTAGAAGGATCTTTGATCCAGCGAATAAAGTTATATGGTAATGGCTCTAGTTTGATCTCGCAGCCATATTCATTTTCCAGACGGTACTTTAATACTTCAAATTGCAAAACACCAACCACGCCGACAATGATCTCTGACATTCCTGCCGTATATTCCTGGAAGATCTGAATCGCACCTTCCTGTGCAATCTGCGTAACACCTTGTACAAACTGTTTTCTCTTCATCGTATTAAGCTGTATAACGCGGCAAAAATGTTCCGGTGCAAAGGTCGGGATTCCTTCATACTCAAACTTCTTCCCTGGCTGACAGATCGTATCACCAATCGAGAAAATACCCGGGTCAAATACACCGATCACATCACCGGCATATGCTTCTTCCACGATCTTACGCTCCTGCGCCATCAACTGCTGCGGCTGGGATAATTTTAGTTTACGCTTACTCTGTACATGATATACATCTTTATTGGCATCAAACTTGCCGGAACAGATTCGCATAAATGCAATCCGGTCACGGTGTGCCTTATTCATATTCGCCTGAATCTTAAACACAAATGCAGAAAATGCCTCATCCATCGGATCGATCAATCCCTCATTTGACATTCTTGGAAGTGGAGAAGATGTCATCTGCAAGAAATGATCCAAAAATGTCTCAATACCAAATGTATTCAAAGCAGAACCAAAGAATACCGGTGTCAATTCACCCTTGTTGACCCGTTCCTGATCAAATTCCTCGCTGGCACCATCTAACAGTTCAACTTCTTCCATCAACTGGTTATACAATACATCCCCGATATCTGCTTTTAATGATTCATCATCAATGGAATAATCCGTCTCTTCCGCTTTCTTAGCTCCTCCGGTGGATACCGCCTGAAACTTTGAAACCATTCTCGTCTTACGATCATATACACCCTTGAAATCATGTCCGGAACCGATTGGCCAGTTGATCGGGCATGTCTGAATACCAAGTACCGTTTCGATATCATCTAATAACTCAAACGAATCCTTTGCAAAATGATCCATTTTATTGATAAATGTAAAGATCGGAATATGACGCATGACACATACCTTAAACAGCTTGATTGTCTGTGGCTCTACACCCTTAGCCGCATCAATTACCATGACGGCTGAATCCGCAGCCATCAAGGTACGATAAGTGTCCTCCGAGAAATCCTGATGGCCCGGAGTATCCAAAATGTTAATACAATATCCATCATACTGAAACTGCATAACAGAGGATGTAACGGAAATACCTCTCTCTTTCTCAATGTCCATCCAATCTGATACTGCATATTTTGAATTTGCCTTCCCCTTTACCGAACCCGCTGTATTGATTGCACCACCAAATAACAGAAACTTCTCTGTTAAGGTCGTCTTACCGGCATCCGGATGGGAAATAATTGCAAATGTTCTTCTCTTTTCAATCTCTTTCCTTAAATCTGCCATATTTTTCTCCTCAATCATCTGCTCCAAAAAACATATTACTCTATCCATGCATAATCCAAACAACGGATAACGCAAAATGGGCTGCCACCTTCTTAGTATCTTCCAAAAGTGACAGCTCCATGTCAGTCTCTTACTTATTTTGCAACAATATTAACAATCTTGCCAGGTACATAGATCTCTTTGATCACATTTAATCCTGCCAGCTTATCTGCAATTGCTTCTTTACCCTTAGCGATAACCACATCTTTAGCTTCATCCACTGAGATATCGACGGTTCCCTTTGTCTTACCATTAATCTGTACCGGAATCGTAACCTCGTTATCCTTCAATGCATCTTCTTCATAAGTTGGCCATCCGGAAGCGAACACCGTATCTGTTCCACCTAACTGCTGCCATAACTCTTCACCCATATGTGGTGCAAATGGTGCGATCAGACGGACAACCGTCTTCAATGTCTCGGTATCTACGCCACCCTTCTTGGTAAGATCTACCAGCTTGTTGTTATACTCCATAAAGCCGGAGACAACTGTATTCAACGAAAAGCTCTCCAAACGGGTTGTAATATCATATACCATCTTATGACGAAGCTTGATCAGCTCCGGTGTCTCCTTGCCCGGATTCTCAATATTCTTTGTTACCATCGTATAGAAACGGGTTAAGAAACGATATACACCATCAATTCCCCTGTCATCCCAGATAGAATCTAACTCTGGTGGTCCAATGAACAACTCATACATTCTAAGTGCATCACAACCGTAATCTCTTACCATATCGTCCGGTGATACAATGTTACCGAGTGACTTACTCATCTTCGTCGCAGCACCTGTCTCACGGTCACGGCCACAGATCATACCCTGGTTAAATAACTTGGTAAACGGCTCATCAAAATCAACCACTCCAATATCATGTAAGAACTTGGTATAGAAACGGGAATACAATAAATGAAGTACCGCATGCTCTACACCACCGATATACATATCAACCGGAAGATACTTGTCTGCTTTCTCACGGTTCACTAATTCTTTGTCATTCTTATTATCTACATAACGTAAGAAATACCAGGAAGATCCTGCCCACTGTGGCATTGTATTCGTCTCACGTTTTGCCGGCTTACCACAACATGGACATGTTGTATTTACCCAGGAATCAATTGCTGCAAGAGGAGATTCTCCAGTTCCGGTTGGCTCATACTTCTCTACATCCGGAAGTAATACCGGTAACTGATCCTCCGGTACAGGCACTGCACCACAATCCGGACAATGTACGATCGGAATTGGCTCACCCCAATAACGCTGACGGGAGAATACCCAGTCACGCAGCTTATAATTCACGGTCTTCTTACCATATCCCATCTTCTCGATCATCTCTGGTGCTTCCTTCTTCAATACAGAAGATTCCATACCATTCCAATCACCGGAATTGATCATCGTTCCACTTGCCTCGGTGTAAGCTTCTGTCATATTCTCGATCTCCTTACCATCCTTGGCAATAACCTGAATGATCGGAAGATCAAACTTCTTGGCAAATGCAAAGTCTCTATCATCATGTGCCGGTACACACATAATGGCACCGGTACCATAATCTGCTAATACATAATCAGATAACCAGATTGGTGTCTTCTTACCATTCAATGGATTGATTGCATAAGAACCTGTGAATACACCAGTCTTTTCTTTGTCCTGCATACGGTCTACATTAGACTTCATAGACGCATCATAAATGTACTTGTCTACCGCTTCTCTTGTCTCATCCGTAGCCAGCTTTGCAGCTAACTCATGCTCCGGAGCCAATACCATGAAAGTTGCTCCCCATAAGGTATCCGGACGAGTCGTATATACCGTAATCTTCTCATCCATTCCGTCTACCTTGAAATCAACTTCTGCACCGTATGACTTACCGATCCAGTCTGTCTGCATCTTCTTAACCTTCTCCGGCCAGTCAAGCTTATCGAGATCTGCTAACAGACGATCCGCATAAGCAGTGATCTTCAACATCCACTGACGAAGATTCTTCTTCGTTACCTCTGAATGGCAACGCTCACATTTACCATCTACCACTTCCTCATTGGCAAGACCGGTCTTACAAGATGGGCACCAGTTGATCGGCATCTGCTTCTCGTAAGCAAGACCTTTCTTGAACATCTGAACGAAGATCCACTGTGTCCACTTATAGAACTCCGGATCGGTTGTATTCACCTCACGATCCCAATCATAGATAGCAGCGATCTCCTTGATCTGTCTCTTAATATTGGCTACATTCTCTGCGGTAGAGATAGCAGGATGTACACCATTCTTAATTGCATAGTTCTCTGCCGGAAGACCGAACGCATCCCATCCCATTGGATGAATCAGGTAATATCCCTGCATTAACTTGTAACGGCTCCATACATCTGAGATAACATAGCCTCTCCAATGTCCTACATGGAGACCATGTCCGGATGGATATGGAAACATATCCAGACAGTAATACTTTGGCTTCTTACCATCTTCCACATTAATTGGGTGTTCTTCCCACTGCTTACGCCATTTGCCTTCGATCAGCCTGTGATTATACGCTGTTGCCATGATTGTTGTTCCTCCTGCTTCTATATTCCGTGCGTGTACTCTTGTCAAAAAACCGCACAATATGCATGTTTAACTAATTCATTTTACCTATACACACCATATTTGTCAAGAATCCGGCGGTTATTTTTGCATTGCATCCATTGGTTTCAGCTTAGAAGCCCAGCGTGCCGGGAAGTAACCGGCAAGAAGACCTAATACAACAGAGAAAAAGAACGCTCCTACTGCTAGTTTAGGCGGTATCACTGCAAGACGTGTACCTTTAGGCATTGCAAGTAATTTGACGCCCAGATAATTAATTCCAAACTGTGTAAGCACATACGATAGTACAATTCCAATCAGTCCCCCAATTCCACCAAGAATCCCCGATTCTAACAAGAACAGATATAGCAGCTCATCCATATCACATCCTAATACCTTCAATATACCGATCTCTGTGATCCTATCATAGACCGACGTTGTCATCGTGTTACTAATTCCAATGACAGCCACGATCAAGGCAATCATACCGATCCCTCCAAGCATAAGTTGCACTATTTTGAGCTCCCGCTGCAGGGAATCTAATAATTCCTTATTATTCTCTACCTGATACCCTTTATCCTGTAATTTCTTTACCACCTGATCTACATAGGATGTATCTTCTACCTTAATGATCGTGCTGTCATAAATCCATTCTGCATATGGCTCTCCATTCGCATCTAACGGTTGCCCTGCTATTACGCCATCTACTTTATTTTGTTTCAGATATTTCTGCATAACCCCCAAATTACAGTATATATCATATGACATGGTATCCGTGATTCCACATATGGTCATCCGATGTTTCTCTGCCCCTTCTTCCACGTCTAACGCAATATCCAGACTCTGCTTGACCAGATCCTTGTCTGCCTCCGAAGAATCTGTGTAACCGGCTCCTGTATTGGAATTAAAAAAGAGATCCATTACATTCTTTCCTATTAATAATTCCGGCTTTCTTCCATTTGTTGAAGGAATCACGCCCTTTTTCACTTTCATTTGTTGTAGATAAACATCCGGAAGTGCAATCAACTGTACATAACCCGTATAATGTCCATACTGTGCAATCGTTGTCATAGTCTGTCTTGGATACACCTCTGACACATGCTCCATCTGTGCAAGTTCTGTCAGCTTTCGGTCTGTCAACATCCTGTCTTTCCTCTTTCCCTCCGTCTGTCCGTAGATTACAATCTCAGTCACACTTCCTGTCTGTTCCACCGTGGATAACAGTTCTTTCTTTACTCCAATCCCAATAGCAAGTAAAGAGACAATGGATATAACACCGATCACCACGCCAAGAATGGTAAGCAGTGTACGTACTCCCCTTTGCTTCATATTCGTTATACACATATGCCATATCCACGTCATATTCTCTCACCTCATTCTACATTTGACCCATTCTCTATGAATTCATCCAGGATCTCCTGTTTTCTCTTTCTTCTCCGGAACACAACATAACCCATCCCTGCTATTACAGCTACAACCACAATAGCGATTCCGGTCTTCTTTACCATGGCAGAATGATCTTTCGATGTCTTAACCTTTTCCAGATTATCATAAACCGGTTCCTTTACACGCAGATCAATCTCTATACTCTTTTCCTGCACATTTCCGTCTTTATCCTCGTACGTAATCAGCATTTGATTCTTTGTATGCGCTCCATCCGTAACAACTGATGCTTTCGCTAAAATATCTGCCGTTCCACTCTTTCCCGGTTCTACATTTCCAACATAAGAAGAATTCTCCTCAACATTATCGCCTGACAGATATACGGTCACATTATATAGATTCCCTTCTCCTAAGTTATTCACGGTTGCACTCACTTCTACCATATCCCCAACCTCATAGGAATCCTGTGTCAGATATACATCTGTTATTGATAATCTCTGACGCAGATAAACCGGAACATATAACGTATCCTCTGCGCTAAATGCTTCTGCCTTTCCATTTTCATACTCGCTCTTGATCACCAACGGATAACTCTTCTCTTCCAAGCCAGAAACCGGCTTGATCTGAAAGGTAACATCCATTTTTTCGCCTGCCCCCATGCTCTCAATAAATTTACTTCCCACTCCATCTTCCGGAACAAACTGGCTTTCCTCACTTCCCAAGGAAAGTTTGATATTGGAGACCGTACTTTTTGCAGTATTCTCCATATGCAGCGTTAATGTAAATGATTCATTGGCATATATTGTATCCTTTCCTAAGTCATAACCGGCTACCATAAGTCTTGGTGTACTTGTATTTCCGTTTCCCCCGTTGGAGCCACCCTCAGAGTTGCTTTTCTTTCCGGTCAGCTTCACATTGAGAGAACGTGTCACCTCGTATGTCTTACCATCCTTTTGATATTTCACCAGAAAGGAAACCATCTGATATCCGGTCACAACATCCTCTCTGACTTTAAATGCATAATCACATTTCAATGAGGCTGTTCCTTTTGATGTAATGGAACGATACGCATCCTTTTCTGTCTCAAATGGGAAACCATCTGTAACAACCGGAGTCACGCTTAAGATCTTGCCCTTCTTTGCTTTCGCCTGAAATGTCACATCACAGGTCTTTCCATAAGTTCCGGATGGTGCCGACTTCACTTTCAATGAGATATCCCCATCTGAAGATGCACTTTCTTCCTTCGCCTGAATCTTTACACTGATCGACTTCGTGACACAATATGCCGTGACCGTTCCATCCTCTGTCTGTCGGTCATAGGTGATCGTAAATGCCACCGGATAATAGCCCGTCTCTAAATTCTCTTTGGCAGTAAAACTATAGGATGCATCTACCGATGCCCCGGAGGCATTGATCACTTTATATGCCTCGTTATCCGTCTCAAATGGAAATGACTCATCTAACACCGGAACAATCTTAGTAATATTCGTAACCTTATAATTCCGATTACCGTTATCGGTTCCTGCCCGAAAAGCCACCGTTACTTTTTCTCCCGCCTGCTGACCATCCATATTCACATTACTGATCACAATATCCGTGTCTGCTCCCGCCATAATATCTGATGTATCTGGCGTTCCCATATTCGTTGCATGAACACTCCGGGGAGTCCATAATGCAGATACCAACAACAGACATAATCCGAATGCCGCCCATTTTTTTCTTCTGCTCATATGCTGCCTCCTACTCCACAATCTCTCCATCTGCAATCTTCACGATCCGGTCTGCTTCTCTTGCCAGATCAATATTATGCGTGATCAGCACCAGCGTCTGATTGAGTTGTTTGACCGAATTCTGCAATAAGGCAATTACCTCACTACCATTCTTGGAATCCAATGCACCTGTAGGTTCATCCGCTAAGATCAATGCCGGGCGGTTAGCCAATGCCCTTGCGATCGCAGCACGCTGCTGCTGACCACCGGATAGCTGATTCGGTAAATGTTTTCTCCGGTCAACAATTCCTAACAGCTCCATAATATGTTCCACATACTCCTTATCCGGTTTTCTGTGATCCAACAGAATCGGCATCATAATATTCTCTTCTACGGATAACACCGGAATCAAATGATACGCCTGAAATACGAATCCAATCTTTCTTCTGCGGAATACCGACATCTGCTCATCATTCATCTTCGTAATATCCTTGCCATCCACAACGATCTTACCGCTTGTTGGGGTATCCACTCCTCCCATCACATGCAGCAGGGTAGATTTTCCGGAACCGGAAGCACCTACAATTGCTAACGTTTCTCCTTTTTCCACTGTCAGATCAACATTATGTAAACCCCACACTCTTGTCTCATTTTCACCATATACCTTTGTGACCTGTTCCATCGTTACAATATCCATATTCTTATCCTCCAATCTCTATTCTCCGCCTGTTGCTAAGTCTGCCGCTACATCCTGTTTTAATCCCCGCAGCGGCAGGTATACAGAACCACACAGAATCAATACCGATACTAGCATTCCAATGATAATTCCCAATACAGAAATACTGTACCCATATCCAAATAGTGATGTAATCACTAAGCGGAAGAATCCATAACTTAGTAAAAATCCAATCACAATTCCAATGATATTGGCAACAATCGTAGCGATCACGCCCTCTAACATAACCATCTTTGTCAATCGCTTCTTCGACATACCGATTACCCGAAGCTGGGCGAATTCTTTCTTCCTGAGATACAGACTGCTCGCCGTTGTGTTCATAATATTTAATGCGGTCATTGTTACCACGAAGACAATGATCAACACACCACCTAAGATCACCTTTTTGAATCCTTCGAGCATTCCGAATATCATCGCATATGGATTATCTCCATACACAGCATCTCCATTCTCTTCAAACATCTCTGCTTCAATATTACTGAACTGACGATAAGAAAAGTGATCAAAATGATACCGCATTCCCACAGACATACTCTCATCTGTTCCAGTCAGTTGATAGAAATGATCAAGCGGAAGGACAAAATGTATGGTATCATCCTCATTCATATTAACATCCTCTTTCACAATTCCTTCAATTGTATAAGTGACGTATGCCCCTTCTTCCATTAACTCTTCTCTAATGCGGGTAATTATTTCATTCCTTTTCCCATGATATACCGAATAGAGTATTGCTTCCTGCTTCTCCTTTTCCTCTTGTGTGATTTCTTTCTTGCGTAACTGCTCTTCTAAATCTTTCAGTTCCTTCTCATTCTCCTGCTGGACCGGTTGCAACAGCTTGTTGGCCCGCTCATAATATTGATTCATATCCAGAAAATCAACGGTATCTCCCACATGGTAATCCGTAAGCATCATCTCCCGGTTTTCTAACGTAACCGTATCCTCCGAATAGATCTCTGACTCACTTAACAGCACATTTCCACGATTCACCAGCACAATTCCATGATCACTGACATCTAATGTTCCCTCTTCTAATGCATTCTGATACCTTGCATAATCCTCCTCATCATATCCATCACACAGTACTTGTGAGATATCTGCTGCAATGATCGGTTCTGACATCTGACTCTTATCTTCCAGCACCCCTTTTATCCAGGAACCTTCTGATGATGTTGTCATATATTCATCCGTTACATATTTATAAAATGCTTCACAATCATTCAGAAACACGCGTGCTGAATATACCTGTTTCGCATCCGTACAGCCATCCAGATTCGCTATCTTTTTCAAATATCTGGTAGGGGGAACCAATTGCCGCGCCTCCTCTAAAGTGACCGTTGGACCATATGCACCCGCATAATAGATATGATAGTATTTCCATTGTTTCTCCTGATCTTTCACAACACGCTGCACCGAAGATGTAAATCCCATGATCAGAATAAATGCTCCCATGCCAATTCCGATCGACCACACTGTCTTCATGAATCTGCCAGGATTACGCATAATGCTCTTATAGGCATAATCTCCTTCTACGCCAAAAAGTTTTCCAAATATTCTGCTCTTTCTTACCTTGATCTTTTCTTTATGGATCCGGTATTCTCCCCGGATCGCACTGACCGGTGACATGTTTGCGATCAGCTTACAATTCTCCTCCATGGCAAAGTAAAGATCACCTAAAAATGCGACCAGAATCGGCACAATCGGAATCCAATGAAATCCAGCGGTAATCTTCAATGCAAAATGTCCGATCAACAAGGTTGCAATCGTTCCTGCCGCAACCCCGATCACCATTCCGGTCAGTTCCAATATCATTCCTTCACAATATACAATTTTCTTCAATTCCTTCTTCGTTGCCCCAATGCACCGGAGATTGCCATAATCTTTCAACTGCTCTAAGGTCGATAACTGAATGGAGTTTCTTACAATTCCCACTCCGAATATGGCAAAGATAAAGGAGATCAGAAGAATGGTCAACGTAGAGATCAACACGGTATTTTCATCATCCCCCTGCATGTAGGTCCATGCAAGCTCATAATTCTCTTCTCCCTCTACCCCGTAATCAGCCTTCAACTGCTCCATGATCTTATCCATCTGATATGGCTGATTCGTATTCAGATATAAAGCATTATCATACGTAACCGGATCATTATAATCATAGTAATAATAAGAACCCACATACGCATCCTTCACCCGGTCATCCGCAAGGATCGCCTCGATCTGTTGCTGCGTTTCGGTAAATAATACAATCTCATAGCCATCCTTCTCCCGGATCTGCTCCCGATATTGTAATAACTTACTCCAGCCAAGATTCAGAATACAGTATAGAACCATAGTTGCAATTACCGCACCAAAGATAGTGACCAGGCTGCGGCGCCGGTTCATCTTAAGATAACGGATGGCAAGTTGTTTGTAGTCTTTCATACTCTTCTCTCTCCTTTAAAATACTTTTCCCCTATGTCAGGGTGGTATGGGCGGGTGGCGCTTGTAGAGGATAACCGTGCTCCGATTATGCTACCCGTTCCAGTGAGCCTCAAACACACAAGAAATCTCAGCTTGAGGGCTTCGATTCTTGTTGAGTCTCACTTCCACAGCATAAAGGTCGCACTTGTTATCACATACAAGCTTCCACCCGCAATCTACGCTACACTAAAAATTCATTTGTCCTGACATAGTTCGCCACACCCGATGCCAATTCAGTGTGGTCGTCTAACGATTAAAATGGTATTAAAAAAAGATACCACTTTGTTGTGATATCTTTATTATATAAGATTAATATTACATTTCCGTGACAGGGATTCTTACAATATTGTAAGATTAAAACACCCTACGACAACGCCTTCAGCACCAGCCGCTCAAACGACTTCTCAAATCTTTCATCATCTTCTGCCGTTCTCCTCCTTGGCCCCTTCATATGATTCTTATGTGAGCTCCTTCTCGCCTTCTTATTCAGATGTCGTTCCATCAGCATCTGGTCGATATTATCATCCGTGTACCATTTACCGGACTGATGAATGGCATAAGCACCCTTTCCTAACGCCATGGCTGCCACTCCGTAATCCTGGGAAACCACGATATCTCCATTGTGGCAAATGCTGATCAGCTTATAATCAACGGCATCCGCTCCGGCACCCACAACAATGACCTCGCTATAGTCCGATTGTAATACATGGTTCGTATCGCACAACAGTGTAACCGGGATATGGTATTTCTTAGCAACATGCTCTACAATATCTACGACCGGACATGCATCCGCATCCACAAATATCTGCATCGTATCTCCTCCATATTACTTATAATATCAAACTAAAACCTGTTTCTTTTCTTCATGTCTGGCGAATATCTTAGTGCTAACATTTTTTGAGGAAATGTTCCCGGTTCGGATATACCGAACGGAATGCATCCACTGCTGCCTTTTGCAAAAAGGCAAACTCTTTATCCATACGCAATATATGTGGTGCGGTATACACAACTGTACTTAACTGATCTGCAATCTTCTTTGCGACACTTTCATCATCCAACTGTCCCATACCAAACAGAACCGATGTAAATCCACGTCCCTTCGCACTGATATCAATATACTTCAAGCAGGTATTCTTAAGTTCTGCGTATAGAATTGCCTTATGTTCCTCACTCTGTTTCTCAATCTCATACAGACCCAGACCATGAATCACCTCTGCTGCAAGTTTCTTTTTCTGACCGCCAAGGTCAACACTTCCACTCTCTGCAATATACTTAAGATTCATAAGATAGCCGATAAATGCATCATTTTTCGGTCTTCTTTTCCCATATCTGGCAACCCATAATTTCTGCCGATACACATCTGCCTCTGTCTGTGAATCTGCTATATGATCATTATATATCGTCTGTCGGTTCTCCGGATCTAGCTCCGTATAATAATCTATTATCCAATTGGATTCTTTCTGTACCTCACTCATATTTTATACACCCTTTCCCAAAGTTTACTGTTTCTTATAATCCGCAACATTTGATGCATTTACTGTTTCTGGTAATCTGCGACATTTGATGCATCTACCTTCTGATACGGCAGGAAGATGTATCGTTGATCCTGAAAATCATACTGCGTTAATGAACTATTCTGAAACAGATCCAGGGCAAGATTCGCAATCTGTGCAGCCTGACCTTCCTTATCATTATAGACGGTTCCCTGAATATTACCTTCCTGCACGGCAGCTAATGCATCCTCCAATCCATCAATTCCAAAAATGGCCGGCCGCTTCTCTTCCGTATAACCAAGATTATTATAAGCATTCACAGCACCTAATGCCATCTCATCATTATTGGACAATACCAGTTCTATCTTGTCCCCGTACTGGTCGATCAACTGTGTCATCTTATTCTCTGCCTGCGATCGCTTCCAATCTGCAAATTGATAGCTTAACTTTTCCAGTTTGACTCCTTCGTCCATCAATGTCTCCACAACACTATCGGTACGTATGATCGTATCCTGATGTCCTGCTTCTCCTTCCAATATCACATATTGAATCCTGCCATCCCGATTGCGGTCAATGCTCTTATTATCCTGTATAAGCTCTGCTGCAAGTTCGCCCTGCATGATTCCGGATTGTTCCGCTTCTGCCCCAACATAATACAATTGATCCCATTGCATAAGGTCTTCACGGACCGGCTCCCTGTTAAAAAAGATAACCGGAATATCCTGTGCCTGTGCCATTTCAATAATGGCTGACGGCTCTGTTCTGTCTACAAGACCAACACAAAGCACATCACAACCGGCATCGATAATCTCCTGTACTATATCATTCTGTTCGGACTGATCATTCCTGCCATCCCGAACCGTCATGATGATCTTCAGATCATCCGATTCCCGCTCCTCAAAATTCGCTTTCAGGCAATCTGTCAATGCATTGATAAACGGATCGTCCTGCGTATATAACACAACACCTACCCTTAACGTCTGATGTGTACTTGTCTCCTGCTTTGCACAACCGGATATAAGAGTCATCATTACAATCAAAAATATCCATATCGTTTTATTGTAGTGCCTCATTCGTTCTCCTCCTAACAAAGAGGTTACTCGCAAGTCTGTAAAAACTTCTGCGTCTCCTCCGTGAATATATCATCTTTATGGATCACTATATAATCTGTCGTGTAACTTGTAATCCCATGAAACCGATTTTTCAGGGACCGGGCCATCTCAACAACACTCCGGTACCCCATATCATAACCGTCTGACATAACAAGGCTTTCCACCAAGCCATCATCTACATAATAAACGCATTTCATACTATGCCCTATTCCGTATACCTTGGTTCGTTTCATACTATCATTGGTATTGTCTTCCCCAATCTGTTCTAATGCACCGGTTTCTAAAACAGCCATGTAGTCTATTTCCTTACACTGTCTCACCGTAGAAGCAATATCTTCTCCACTGGTTGTATATACATCAAATGCGAACTCACAACCGGAATCTTTCAATGCATCTACCAGCCCCTGCCGCCGATCCTGTGTACTTTCTGTGCTCTTAAGACCATTTACAATTCCAATTGTTTTTCCACTGATATTATTATTGTTCTGTTTCAGAATCTCCTGTCCTAACTGATATCCCATCTTATAATTATCCGGCATAATGATCGGAAGCCCCGATTCCATATTGTCACTATCAGATGTGTTTGTCTCATAAACACCGTTTGCAACCAGTACCACCGGTTTTATCCGGTTGACCTCCTGAAGCATTGCAACCGTATCACCGCCCGGTGCCACCTGTATAATAAATGCATCCACCTGATTATTCAGTTGGGCATCGATCAATTCCTTCTGTTCTTCTGCATTTTCAATCTCATCTGTATTACATATGATCAAATGAACATTTTCAATGTCAGCTCCCTGCCTTAATCCGTTCATAAAAGAATCCCATTTCTCTGCTCCGGAATTATCTACAATAACAGCAATCCGTTTCTGCGGCTCCTCATCTGCCAGAATATGTCTTACAAACAGGATTACCAATACTGCCAGACACAGTTCAGCAATCAGAAAAGTTATCTTATTCTTTTCCATATCCTTATTCCTTCCCAATCTTTGCTTTCTCTAACATTTCACAATTCTCTTTTGTAAACGGAATTGCCGGTAAATGTATGGTAACACTGGTTCCCTCATCCGCCTCGCTCTCGACATGGAGTCCGTATTGTTCCCCAAACATCAACTGTATTCTTGTATGAACATTAATAAGACCCACTCCTGATCCGTGTTTTGGCACTTTTTGATTATCCGTAAGGATATTTCTGACATCTTCTTCTCTCATGCCCATTCCATTATCCTCAACGCAAAGATAAATATCATCCTCTTTCTTATACCCCCTCACAACAATTAACGGATCATCATCTTCGTCCATATCTCCAACCCCATAGTAGATGGCATTTTCTAATATCGGCTGCAAAATAAGCTTGACCGTACAATATGAATATATCTCTTCCTGAATGTCATATTGCACGGAAAATCTCTCCCGATACCGATATTTCTGAATATTCATATAACTCCTGCAATGCTGTAACTCATCTTCTATACAGATGATCGTCTTTCCTTTTGACAGACTGATCCGGAATAATCTGGCAAGTTCCGATATCATAAACACCGCATCTTTATTCCGGTTTCCCTCTATCATCCATGTAATAGATTCCAATGTATTGTATAGAAAATGAGGATGTATCTGACTTTGCAATGCATCAATCTCGCTTTTTCTTCTCTTATTCTGCTGATCCACGATCTCCTTCATCAGACTTTCAATCTGTTCATAAGACTTCTGAACAGATAGTCCCAGATGCCGGATTTCTGAAGATCCACCAATATAGATATTCTTTTTTCCCCCTGCTTCATAAGCCTTAACCGAGGCATCCAGTTTCAGGATCGGACTTGATATCTTTTTCGTTATGATTCTGTTTACAAACAGATTCATCATGATCAATAACGTAATGATCGTCATGATATAATACCGGAAACGAACCTGACTATCTGTTTTCGTATTCTGGGAAACCACCCCGACCAGTTTCCAGCCGGTATAAGCTATGGTGTTTACGATCACTTTCCGTTTTTCGCCATTTAACCGGTCTGTATAGATACCATCTTTGTAACCCGCAACATCTGCATTATTCTCTTCCAACAAACCACGCATCAATTCTAATTCATGGGGATGATATATGATATTGCCCTCCCCATCACACAGATAGTAATAGTACCCATTGCTCTCCTGGTTAATCTTTCCAAGAATATCAGATATATTAGAATATTTCATATCCACAAGCAATACTCCGTTCTGTGGATTACCACCATCAATAATATCTACCGAACGGCTCAATGATATTACCTTATGATACCGGTAAGAATCATCCCGAAACAGATTCTGGATATGCGGCACAGAAAAATGCATATTCTCAATCTCATTAACCGCTATATTAAACCATGCCTGATCCGCGATCTCCACACCGGGCTTTTGTACAATCACCGGTTCAGCCCCAATTAACTTGCCTTTATTATCGCATAATACTATACTCTGAATCTTATCCTTATTCGCCTCATACAAAAGGCTTAATTCCTGATTAAATTGTGCATCTGAAACATCAATCTCCTGAACGACACTATAATTGATCGTGTCTTCAATCTGCCTCATATTGCGCAGATAGCTTTCAAGTGAATTCGCAGTACTCTGTAACAATGTCTGTGTATCACGTATTTCCATCTGCCGCATTGCATTCCCATACCGGTTATACAATAAAAAACCCATCAGAACAGATGTAACCACCGTTAACATTGTAAGCACTGTCATGATCATTGACTGAATATCAAATTCCCGTTTCATTATCTTTTTAATCATATACTACTTCCTTGTATGTTCTGAACGATATTTCGCCGGCGACATTCCATACTGACGTTTGAACACATAACTAAAATAATTTGCATCCACATAGCCAACATGTTCCGCAATTTCATAACTTTTCTCATTCGTTTCCAGTAACAGGCGCAATGCCTGCTGCATTCTGTATTCCGTCAGATAACTGATAAACGACTGCCCGGTTTCCTTTTTGAAAACAGACGAAAAATAAGAATTCGATACACCAAGCCGCGTACACACCATATCTAACGACAGATCAGAATCCGCATAATCATCTCTGACTATATTCTTTGCCTCCGTAATCAGATATCGCAAGGAGGATGTTCTTGCATTTTTCAATTCTTCACTGATCGATAATGCCACATGTACGATCCAGTTTGCAAAAGTGCTATCGTCCATTTGCGGAACTGCTTCATATGGATTTTTGACATCCCCTATATATTGCTCAAACTTCATATAGTTATTAGCACAGAAACGGTATAAGTGACCTACCATTTCCAACGCTGCAAAATTATACTGTGTCACCGTCTTAGCATTGTCCCGTAACTGTTTCATCATCACCATAACTGCATTTTCAATATCTTCCCTTACTCCAAGGTGAATTGCCTTGAACAGATCATTCATCTGAATATCTTCAATCTGCATTGACAGATCCTGTCCCTTCGGGGCAATATCCCCGATATTGATCGAATGTCCCGCCCCATAGAGCACTCTATAAGAAACGGCCTCTCTCGCACTTTCATAGGATACACTTATCGCAGACAGTTCCTCGCACGGTTTTCCGATTCCTGCAGTGAGTACACATCCCAGAAAACGTTCTGCCCACTTACAAAACCAGTCACAATCATCTGTCAGCCCTGATACATCCTCATCCGACTTTAATTCTGCGATCATAACCACATTACCCAGATATGTAAAAATCTCACTCTTCCAGTTATCCTTGAACTTTTCTTTTGCCTCACGCTGCACTGACATGGTAAGAAGCGGTGCCGACATACCATCCGAAACATGACTTTGGGATACATGGAAAACTACACAACAATATACCGGTCCCCTTAACAATAATTGATAATCATTCAGAAACTTATCAATATCTTCATCCGGCACTCTTCCTTCAATTAATGAACACATAAGGTTCGACTGCAGCACCTTAAGCGATTCCGTGTAATACTGTTCCAGTATTTGGATGTTTAATTTCTCATCCCGTTCCCGATCCAGACTCTCTTTCACCCGGATCATACAATTGGACAGCTCCTCCGCATTGACCGGCTTCAGCACATATTCTTCAATTTCAAGATGTACCGCCTCTTTTGCGTATTCAAATTCATCAAATCCTGTCAGTATCATGATCCGGATACCCGGATTTTCCTTTCTCAATCTGCGGGACAATTCCAGCCCATCCATATATGGCATCTTAATATCCGTAATGACAACATCCGGTTGCATCTTTTCTGCAATTTCCAGTGCTTTTAACCCATTCTGCGCCCTTCCGATTACCGTAAATCCGCATTGTTCCCAATCAATCTTATGTTCAATGACATCCATAACTTCCTCTTCATCATCCACAAGAAGTACTTTATATGTTAACGTCTCCATAATGCCGTATCTGATACCTCCAAAAAAATCTTATATATCATTATAACAAACTTTTCTGTTCTTTTAAACACTTATGGCACGGATTCATCTATCGACAAATTCGTGCCACAAGTCACACTTTATTAAATAAAACAAATTATTTCTTCTTTACATATTTCAGACAGTCAAGTGTTACGGCTGCAAGAATGATAATACCTTCAAAAATAAACTGGAGGTTCGTATCAATACCAAGAATGGTAAGGGAATACGTAAGGGATGTAAAGATCAATACACCGGTTACAACACCGGAGATCTTACCGATACCACCTGTAAATGATACACCACCTACTACACAGGCTGCAATGGCATCCATATCCCATCCTTGACCATAGGCTGCACTACCGGAACCGATCATTCGGTTACACTCAAGCCATGAACCAAATCCATAAAGAATACCTGCAAGGATAAATGCACCAAGTGTTACCTTGAATACAGAGATACCGGATACTGCTGCTGCTTCCGGATTACCGCCTACTGCGTATAAGTTCTTACCAAAGGTTGTCTTGTTCCAGATAAACCATACAACAACGATTGCTACAACTGCCCATAAAATAATGGTTGGGAAATTGCCAATTCTAGGGATAAACATATTCGGAATTGCTGCATCGATCGCACCAAATGATACACCCTTTGTTGCGTAAGTTACAAGACCAAATATGATCAACATGTTCGCCATTGTTGAAATAAACGGATGCATCTTGAACTTCGCCATAAAGAAGCCTGCAATCGTTGCAAATACCGTTGTAAAGAGCACACATACCACAAGAGCCAGGATTGCTCGTCCTGCTGCCGGAATACCGGAAAAATCAAAGATATGTCCAAACACAGCGCCGGTATTGATACCGTTATGCATGATGATCGTTGCGGTAACCATACCCATACCAACCATACGGCCTACTGACAAATCGGTACCGGTTAACAGGATCAATCCTGCAACACCAAGTGCTAAGAACATACGAGGGGATGCCTGCTGTAAGATATTCAGGATGTTGGTCATCGTAAACAACTGTGTATGTTTAACAACCGGCGTAATAATACACAATGCAATGAATATCATGATAATGACAATATACAATCCGTTCTTATATAAGAACTGTGATGTATTAAATGTATATTTGTAATTTTCAATGCTCTGAGCCTGCTTCTGTGCGAATGTGAACTTAGACATACGAAGCAGATCGATCAAATGATATTTATGTGCAAACGCATCATGTTTTCTATCCTTGATCTCCTGCAATTTGGATTCATGTACCATCTGCGCATCAAAGACACGATTCTTATAAACATACTTCTCATCTTTGATTTCCTGCTTATCACTTAACTTTGCAATGATCTGATTATGCTCTGCCTTGAGGGTTTCTAATTTTTTCTTATATTCCGCTGTTGCAATCTCTTTTTCTGCTTCGCAGCTTGCAACTACCTTCTGATAGTATTCCTTATCATAATGATCTGCGAGGTATTTCTCTGCGGTTGCGATCAGCTTTGAAATCTCAGCCTTATTTGCCTCTTCAACGGCTTTCGCTTTCTCAAGCTCAGCCTTATCCTTTTCAATAACAGCAATGCGTTCCTCTTTTGTATAATTCTTATCTTCTTTTGCAAGAGATATGTGGGTTTTCAAAGTCTGTACTCTGTCCGCACCATCCACACGCAATGCATCTACCTTTTCCTGTATCTTACCTACATATTCATCAATCGGCTTTAAAAGCTTCTCTTCTTCCTGAGCCGAAAGAATTCGATTATCTTTTCCCATATCCTGTACTCCTCTCTATTACAAGTATTTCGCACTAAGTCTTAATAGTTCTTCCTGATTTGTCTCCTTTGTGTTCACAATACCGGATAAATGACCATTCGACATAACTCCGATACGATTGGTAATTCCAAGAATCTCCGGCATCTCTGAGGAAACAACAATAATGGATTTGCCCTGTTTTGCCATCTGAATGATCAATTCATAAATCTCATACTTGGCACCAACATCAATACCACGGGTCGGATCATCCATCATGAAGATATTCGGTGAACGCTCTAACCATTTACCAAAGATAACCTTCTGCTGATTACCACCGGAAAGATTCGCGATCATATCGTCCGGTCCCATACACTTCGTATGCATAACCCGGATCTCCTCAGCAGTTGCCCGAACCATCTGATCATGGGACAATGCAACTCCTGCTTTGTACTGATTCATGTTTGCAATTGTTGTATTAAATGTAATATCTGCTTTTAAGAAAAGTCCATCTGCCTTACGTTCCTCTGTAATCATAGCAAAACCATGATCCATCGCATCCTTTGGAGAATGGAAATTCATAAGCTTTCCATTGTAATATACACGTCCGGCAGCTCTTGTACGAATACCAAATATGGTTTCAAGAAGCTCTGTACGACCTGCTCCAACCAATCCATAAAGACCAAAGATCTCACCCTTCTTTACATCAAAGGTAATATCCTGAAGCTTCGGTGCATACTTGGTAGACAAATGCTCCACAGATAACACAACCTCACCTGGCTTATTATCAACCGGCGGGAAACGATTATCTAAGGAACGTCCAACCATTGCTGAGATCAATTCGTTCATATCCGTATCTTTGCTATCCTTTGTCATAACAAGAGATCCATCACGAAGCACGGATACCTGATCACAAATTTCAAAAATCTCATCCATTTTATGAGAGATATAGATCAAAGAAATTCCCTGGGAGCGGAGCTGTCTCATCATCTTAAACAGCTTTTCAACCTCCGGTGCTGTCAGAGATGATGTAGGCTCGTCTAATACGATTACTTTAGCATTGTAAGAAATTGCCTTTGCAATCTCGCACATCTGACGCTGTGAAACTGACATATTCTTCATCGGTTTTGTCAGATTCACCGTAATACCTAACCGACGGAACAGATCCGACGCTTCTTTCTTCATTCTTCCTTCATCCACCATGCCTACTGAGTTTCTAGGATAACGTCCAAGGAACAGATTATCGATCACGCTTCTTTCCAAGCATTGATTCAGTTCCTGATGAACCATAGCAACCCCGTTTTCTAATGCATCTTTCGGACCGGAAAAGTTAATCTCTTTTCCATCTAATATTATTGTACCTTCGTCTTTTTGATAGGTACCAAAAAGACACTTCATCATTGTCGATTTGCCGGCACCATTTTCACCCATAAGCCCCATAATAGAGCCCTTTTTCACATCCAGATTGATATGATCCAGAACCCGGTTTCTTCCGAATGACTTGCTCATGCCGCGAATCGATAAGATGTTATCTTTCTTATCCTCTACCATATGCTTACTCCTTTTAAAAAGAAGGGTATCAAGAGTTTCCTGACACCCTTCGGGCTAGTTTATCTGACTGACCAATCTCTTACTGCTGAAGGATTGATGTGTAAGATGAAGCATTGTCTGTCTTAACCATATTGATTGCAAATGCATCATACTCACTTGGATTACCAAGACGGTTTGTAATATTAGACTCTGTCTGTCCATCACCACCGATGTAATCAACCTTTAAGTTCAACAGATCATCATAATTCTCAAGAAGTGGCTGATAAGTTGAGCTTAAGAAGTTATCAGATGCATTGTAAATGTCTAACCAAACCTTCTTCTCTGGGCTTGATGAAGAATCAAGCTGCTTAGAAACCTTATCATAAACCTTGGTAGAATCTGTGAAATCCTGATAATTGTCTGCTGTTACAGCTACGTTCAATGCATAGTAAGATCTCTCTTCTTCGCTGTATCTGTAATCAACACCTTCCTCTAACTGGTTACCAGCGTCATCGGCTGTTCCAATACCGGTATCTACATCCACACCATCTAATGCATTACGAAGTACTCTTAATGTAAGGTAAGCCTGAACGTCTGCATGCTGTGAAATTGTTCCGCCATATCCTTCTGCAATAGCTGCTACTGCATCACTGTTTGCATCATATCCAAATGTAGGAACTTTGTTATCTTTTGCCCAGGCATTGAACATTGACATTCCCATACCATCATTATTAGAAACAACTACATCAATCTCATCACCAAAGGATGCTGACCATGTACCGATCGCATTACCTGCTGTTGCTGCGTCCCATGTAGCTCCTGCTGAGTTCTTCATCTCCTGAGAAGCTAACTCACGGATTGTGTAAGTTGTACCATCAATATCAACTGTTGCATCCTTTACTACAGAAGCAGATCCATCTGTGTTTGTTCCTGCAGGTGAAGCATCTGTTGATCCGGAAGCTTCAACTCCGGTTCCTAATGCTTCACGAACACCACGGGTACGTGCAATTGAATCGTTATGTCCGATATCACCAATCGCAAGTACATATCCGATTACACCATCACCGTTACGATCAATTGTTGCTGCATTGGCTTTGATGTAATCCATTACCATCTGACCCTGAAGTTCAGCACCCTGATTTGCATCGAAACCTACATAATAAGTACTGTCATTAAAGTTCAATGCTGTCATATCAAGTTCTCCTGTTGAACTGTTCGATGGCTGACGGTTGAACCATACCAAAGGTTTGGTACTGTTGGCACCACCGCTTGTAGATGCTGTAGATCCAGAGGATCCGGATGAACTGGTGGAACCGGTTGATCCGGAACCACAACCTACCATAGATACCGAAAGAGCTGCTACTGCAAGCATTGCAAATAATTTGTTTTTCTTCATAAAACATTCCTCCTTAATAAATAGCTTTTGTTTCCGTCCTATCGACTGTCCTTATTATAGAGCGGATCCTTTATGAAAAACATAGAATATTTTTCTATGAATCGTGAAAATTTTATGCATTTTATAAATATATTTTACATATTCTTGATTTTCATCTCGTCAAATTCACAACTTTCTTATATATATAGCCATATTTTTTGACAGAAAAAGAGGCAACCGGTTCTTACCAATTGCCTCTTAAAGGGGAGGGAGAGTAAAACTCTATATATAATATTACACACACTTACATTTTGGAAATTCGATCTATCTCTGTCAATTCGTCTTCCGTAAACGCTGCCGCACCTACGATCTTCAAATTCTCTATAATCTGCTCCGGCTTGGATGCTCCGATCAACACACTGGTTACATCCTCATCCTTCAGTACCCAGCTAAGTGCCATCTGTGCCAGTGTCTGACCACGCTGCTTTGCAATCTCATTTAACCCGATTACCTTATGTACCTTCTCATCTGTAATATCCGATGCATGCAGATAACGTCCATCTTTCGCTACACGGCTGTCTGCCGGAATGCCATGAATATATTTGTCTGTCAGCATTCCCTGTGCCAATGGAGAAAATGCAATAATTCCTTTGCCGCTTTCCTGTGCCTGCTGCTTCAATCCATTGTTCTCAATGGTACGGTCAAATATACTATATCGATTCTGATTAATAATAAACGGACAATGTAACTCTTCTAAGATATCTGCCGCTTTCTTCATGGTCGATCCATCATAATTGGAGATACCAACATATAATGCCTTGCCACTCTGTACGATCTGACTTAATGCAAGCATCGTCTCCTCTAACGGTGTCTCCGGATCCATCCGGTGATGATAGAAGATATCCACATAATCTAATCCCATACGACGCAGGCTCTGGTCTAAGCTTGCGATCAGGTATTTGCGGCTGCCCCAGTTACCATATGGGCCATCCCACATATCATATCCGGCCTTTGTACTGATGATCAGCTCATCCCGGTATGCATGCATCTCTTCTTTCATAATACGTCCAAGACTCTTCTCAGCCGCACCATATTCCGGTCCATAATTATTTGCCAGATCAAAATGCGTAATTCCATGATCAAATGCCGTAAAGCACATGGCTTTCATATTCTCATAATCATCTTTGGAGCCAAAGTTATGCCAGAATCCAAGTGAAAGAAGCGGCAACAATAATCCACTCTTTCCACATCGGTTATATTGCATCGTATCGTATCTTGTCTGATCTGCTGTATATCCCATATTCCCATTCGGCATCTTACAACGATGCTCCTCCAATCCATAAACCATAACAAACTCTTCTCCAACTCCTACCTTGAAAAAGGGGGAGACCAGAGACAAGCAATGGATCGCCAATCGCTCATCTCTGAAACTATGCTGAAAAAAATTAGCTGATAATCTTATTATATACATTTCCAGCTAGAAAAAAATGGAATATTTTTTACAGAAGCTATAATATTTTTGGATTACTTCGATCATGGATGTTCCATTATTTACAGAAAGTCAGAGAAAAGCTCGTTCCTTTTTTCTCCTCGCTCTTAACCGATATTCTGCCCCCCATTCCTTCTACAATGGACTTCGCAAGAGACAGACCGATTCCTACGCTATTCGGATTGACCTCATTATGTACCCGGTAGAATCGTTTGAAGATATTCACCAACTCGTTTTCCGGAATCCCGACACCCTCATCCTCCACATAGATTCTGGTATACACATTCGTATGCTCCACACGAAGACGGATATTAGTATTCTCTCCCGAATAATCCGATGCATTCTTAAGCAGATTGATCAGCGCCTCTGTCAGCCAGTCTCCATCACAGAGAAGTTCGATATTCTCGTCACCTTCCACTATCAGCTTCTGGTGCTTTGTCTCTAATAAATGAGTGACTCCATTTTCTGCCTGCAGGAAGATATGGGATAACGGAATCTCCTTACACTCAAATTGAATGGAACCTGCCTCAATCCTGGCAAGCTTCAACATAGAAAGTACCATCCACTCCATCCGGCTTAGCTGATTCGATGCCTCCGTAAGAATCTGGTGTTGCTTCTCCTTATCCTCTACCTTATCTTCTAACAACAGATCCACAAATACATTCAGGGATGCCAATGGTGTCTTAAGCTGATGGGATATATCCGAGATAATATCTCGCAGAAAGATCTTCTCCTTCATCTCCCGGTCACGACTTTCCCAGAGCACCGCTACCATCTTATAGAAATTCGTATATAGGATTCCGACAGCACCCTCATAGTATTCCTCTTCTACCATATCGCCGCCCTGTTCCATCACTTCATTCATCATCCCGGAAAGCTTCTCCATCTCGCCATACAGCTTGTTCACTCTTCCATAGGATATCCGGTAAAAGACAACCAGGACAACACCAAGAATAATCACGCAGCCCCATTCCGTAACCGATAATTCCCCATTCCGGACAAACAGCCACACGATCATAAGCAGAACAGCCAGAATACTTCCGATCAGATAAATCCTCTTATACCCTTTTCGTTCATAATCACTTTCCATCGTTCGCTCCTCTTCTCGTAAACCGATAACCTACTCCTCGTACCGTCTCAATATACTCTGCATCCTCTCCTAACTTGCTACGCAGACGCTTCATATAAACTGACAATGTATTATCATCCACAAAAGATTCCTGTGCATCAAATAGGCGTTCCAATATCTGCCCCCGCTCTAACACCTGACCTTCATGTGCGATCAATTCTCCGAGCAACCTAAGATCATTGGGTGTACAATCTACCAGTTCCCCATTCCGATACAGACGAAACTCCTTCGGATAGAAGCAATGCTGCCCGAAATGATATCCTTCCGGCTCCACGTTTCTCTGTGTCAGCCGGTATCTTCTAAGATTGGCTGCAATCCGGGAAAGCAGTTCTTTTACCCGATACGGTTTGGTCACATAATCATCTGCTCCACATTCTAACCCCTGTACAATATTCACTTCTTCTCCTACTGCCGTCAGGAAAATGATCGGTGTCTGACATCCTTCCTGCCGGATCTTCCGGCAGAAGTCATAACCGTTGCCATCCGGAAGCATCACATCTAACAGGATCAGATCCGGTCTGCCCTCCCGCTGCATCTCATATGCCTGTTCTATTCTGCCCGCCGTCACGACTTCATATCCTTCTGCCTGCAAAGCATATTCCGTTCCTAATGCTAATGCATAATCATCTTCTACTAACAATATCCTGTCTGCCATGTTATCCTCTCTTCTCCATATATAAATCTCTTCCCAGCAAATTAACATATATGGGTTGCTCATTTCTTATTTATTGATAATTTATCCCTCTGCGTGCCTGTACAATACGTTTCTTAATATCCTCTGCCTGTTCAAATCCCTGATTCATAAGCATTGCACATGCATTATCCAATGCGATCTCTACTCTATCTGCCATACGGTCATAATGCTGCATAGCAATCCGCTCTCCTAATCCAACATTTACCGCTTCCTGTCGAAAACATTCCCTGTTAATCTTATAAATATCATACTCACGTCCAACAGAGAACGCCATATCTGTCGTGCTGCCGCTATATATCACTGTACTCACAATATCGTATGCAGGTGCTAATCGAATAGATAACATATCCGCTCCATATAGCAATGATACATTCTTAATGTGGTTATCTGTATTACCGATCAGATAATTAAATACACAAATATCCCATAATTTCAATTGATCCATAATTGGATCCGAAGAATGTTGCCGAAGAATTCCAAACATTTGCTTCATATAGCCCGAATGATTCCGTTCATATTTATGAATTGCTGCAATTCCCATTGCCTGCGAGAAATCCTCCTGATGCAGACGATATGGAACTACAAATCCATCTACTCTTTCTGCATTATCCGAAAGAATACGATCATATCTCCTTGTTGCAAATAAGATGTCCTCATCCCGCCCCTTTCCTACATTGACAACAAAACTATCCGGTACCTCAATTCCTAAATTCTTTGCAGTTTGTAAGCATAATTGTTCATTTGTCACAATGGCATCTAAACGAACATGGCTCTGTTTCACAATATGTGTACTTGGTGCTGCTCCTATTGGCAAATACCATGTTTTGTTATCTGAATCATAATATAATCCCACCTTGCCGGATGCTCCTGTCAGAGATAAATGAGCCTTTGTAACCAATTCTGCAGCTTCCGACGCTCCTTCTTTTGCAAGTTGTTGTACCTGTTCCATCTTAAGTCTCTGATATCCTGCATCCGGAATCTCCTCCCCTTCTTCAATGATCTGAATTGCCCCCAGACATTCTTTTCCCAATACAGCCAACAATGTAAGATAATCACCTTCATCTGCATGAACCCATCCGGCAACACACCTTCTGGTAAAACCCTCCGGCAACAGTCCCTCAAAGAAATTCCTTGTCACTTCTGTTGAAAATGGTTCATCCTTAAACGGAAGATGTATAGAAATCGGATGACACATTGGATTCGTACAGTATTCTTTCCCATAAGTAAATCGTGCATCTTCAGAACTCTCACCGGCTATCACACCAACATAATTCTGTTTTCCCTGTATCTCAATGTACACATTCAGTCTTCTCATAAAATACTACCCTCTCTTCTCCATACACAGATCCATCCCCAACAGATTGGCAAGATAAATTGCTTTACCAATCTCTGCCGTCGCCTTACCACGTTCCAAGTCCGATATAAAGCTTACACTGAATCCGGTAAATTCAGCCAGATATGCCTGTGTATAACCAAGTTCTTTTCTTCGATTGCGAATTGCTTCCCCATAAGACTTTGCATCTGTTATCTTCATACATCCTCCATATTATATAGCCGTTCGGCTAAATTACATTTTGATAAATATAAAAATAGCCGTTCGGCTTATTTCTGATATTTGTATTATATATCAAGCCGTTCGGCTAAGTCAACTGCGGATTGCAGACACTTTCTCAATTCACTTTCCCATTGCGCTGATTGTAAAAATCCATATTTTCTCCTCTGTAATATAGCAAAACAGGGAGATAAGTAGTCTTATCTCCCTAAAATTAACGATTCGCATTTTAAGCTGCGAAGCACTTAAATTAAAGGTTCACATTCAAAGTAGTGAAGCACTTAAATTAAAGGTTTGCACTCAAAGTAGCAACGCACTTAAATCAAGCAAGCTTTTTTTCTCATTTATATGATATGTAATTATCATGAAAAATGCAATAAAAAATTCTCAATTTTTATTTAACAATCATTTTCTCTTTTGTACAATCCTTCTAGTCCGATGCACAAAAATATGGTACAATACTACATATTTATGTGTGCGTCTATGACACACGGAATTCTATCCAAATAAGAGAGGTATAATACATGAGCACACTTTCTTTCGGGACGGATTCGCTTCATATCGTAACAAAAGATGCATCCTCCCGGATTCCAATATCAGACATTCTATATATTGAAAGCAATAACCGAATGATTACGATCCATACCCCGTCCGGTTCCTACACCTGCTATGAGAAGCTTCGTACCTTAGAAGATCATCTTCCCATGCTGATTCGTTGCCACCAGAGCTACTTAGTATCGCCCTCAAGTATTATAAGCTACGACAATCAAGAACTGATACTGCAGGGCATATCCAACCGGATTCCGGTCAGTCGACAGTACCAGAAGAAAATGCGGGAGTATCTACAAGAAAAAACATCCGGCGGAACACTGATCGGTATCTCCGGAACTTATGCCAACTATTATATCCGGCTGCAGGATGACCAGACTGTCCTGCTCGGACGTGATGCCGATGTCTGTGATATCATTATTCAGCTTCCTATGGTAAGTCGTACTCATTGTACTTTGACCTATCATTCGGATACGCATAACTATACCATTGTAGACAATTCCACAAATGGAACCTTCATCCAGCATACAACACGGCTGATTCCGAATCAGGAATATGTATTAACACCGGGCACTCTGCTCTGCTTCGGAGATCAGACCGCCGTCTTTCAGTTACAATAATGAATCATTCTCATCAACAGGAGGCATATCACTTATGAATCTGATCACATGTCCAAACGGACATTTTTATAATGGAGATAAATTACAGACCTGCCCGCACTGCGCCAACGAAAAGATACAGATCAAGGAAGACGCTGTGCGAGATGTGGATACCTACATTCCCGATACTTCACTCACAGAACATTACAAAAAGGCTGGCAAGCGGCTTCCTATAGGCTGGCTCACCTGCATTCAGGGACATATGCTTGGAGATTGTTTTACACTGCTTATGGGGGAGAATCACATTGGAAGAGATACCAGTATGGATGTCATTCTCTTTCAGGAACCTACCGTATCCCGTTGCAACCATGCAAGCCTCATCTATGATGCCGAACTGCATAACTATACACTGCACGCCCAAGGCAACAATGTATATCACAACAACCGCCCCGTATCGTCCGGGCACCCGGTCACTTTATCCGATCATGACCGGATTCAGATTGGGGATTGTGTCCTTCTATTTGTTCCTTTGTGTAATTCTAATTTTGACTGGAGTTCCTCATTATGACAGATGCTACTACCCTTTCATCCCGGGCTCTTGCCTGCGGTATGCATATATCAGACAACTATATCATAGACCATGTAATCGGGGAAGGCGGTTTTGGAATCACGTATTGTTGTACCCATGTTTCCAACAATGAGAAGGTAGCCATCAAAGAATACTTCCCCGGTGCTCTTGCTTACCGGATGGATGACACACAGGTACTTCCGTACTCCCATCAGGAAGCTTTGTTCGAACAAGGCCGCCGGCATTTTCAAACAGAAGCCAGTATCTTAGCTGCCTTTCCACAGCTTTCCCATATTGTGAATATTAAGGATATCTTAGAAACCAATGGCACGATCTATCTTGTGATGGAATATATCGAAGGCATTACCCTGAAACAATACATAAGTGGCAATGGGCCGCTTGCTTTTGATGAATTCATTGAACTTCTATATCCCGTCATGCAGGATCTCATTCAGATCCATAGCAAAGGATTACTCCATCGGGATATCAGTCCTGACAACCTGATTCTCGGAACGGATAATCAGCTTCATCTCATTGACTTCGGATCTGCCAGCTTGAAAAGCACTGCGGCGAGTGACCGCAAAACTGTTATCCTGAAATCCGGCTATGCCCCACCGGAGCAGTATCTGCCTACCGGCAAACTAGGTGCCTGGACGGACGTGTATGGTATCTGCGCAACCATCTACTATACCATAACCGGATTTCCTCCCACCGATGCATTAGAACGCTTACAGGGTGTCACACTCCCTTCTCTTATGGATCACACACCTATTCGGAGCTGGCAGGCAGAAGTAATCTATCATGGCTTACAGCTTGCTTCGGCAGATCGCTATCAGAGTATAGACGCTCTCTATCAGGCATTGCGAATTCCGCCACTCACGGTAACACAGGAACACGTCTCTCAGACCATCCGCTACACCAATATGGATGACAAGACCATACTTCCGACCTCGATTCCTGCCTTGCCGGAATCACATTCCGAAAGTTCCAGACCAACCATGCCATCCATTGTGCTGGTCATAACCGCCCTCCTCATATTGATTCTTTACTGCAGCTTAGGAATCAGTGGTTATCCGGTTCCGTTCTGGCCGGATCGTCTTGTACTCTCAAGACCAGCAATTACAGATACCTCCACCCCTTCTTCCATGGAGCAAGCCACGGAAGCAACGACACAGCGTACATCTACAGAAACGATACGCTCCACCACAACCGGCCAGGCAACCACGTCGGATGCCACAACAGAAACAAGGAATACTACAACAAAAACTACAACAGAATCAACCACGCAAGCTTCTACCAAGCAAAAAAAATCCTCCGACCCGAATGATAACTTTATCACTCTGCCAGAGGATGATTCCTATGAATCCTTTACCGATTAACCGGTAGAGGATTCTATTGTAATAGTTTGCAACATGTTCTTAAGCTTCGCAACATACCTCTCCATCATCTCGCTTTGCGAAACAACTTCTGATACGCTGCCTTCTTACTTCCCGGAACTACAATATTCTTCCGGCTCGTATTCTTCATACAACCTTTTCCAACTTTCTTTAATTTCTTACTCCGGATTACAACCTGTGCTAATTTCCGGTCACCCATAAAGCACTTCGCACCAATTGTTGTCAGACCTTTCCCAAATGTAATCTTCTTCAAGCGGCTGCATCCGGCAAATGCCTGACTGCCAACTATCCCAAGCGAATTGCCACTCTTAATCTGTGTAAGCTTCTTACACCGATAGAATGCTTTCCTGCCAATCCCGGTTACTGCATATTGTATTCCGTTAATCACCACCTTGTCCGGTATGATTCCTTTCGTAATGGTTTTCTTAACCGGTCTTACGACCAATACGGTCTTTCCATTCTGTATCTGATAGATGAACTCACCCACCGTATACTGTATTCCGGCTACCGCCTCTGCCGGCTGATTCTCACTAAGCGCAGACTCCGTTGTACCTGCATTATTGTGTCCCGAATCAGATGATTTCGTCTCCGGCACCTCAGTGGAAGCTTCTGTCTTATCATTTCCAGCCGGTTTACCAGCCTCTTCTGATTTATCATTTCCTGCCGGCTTATCATCCTCTTTTTTATTCTCGTTATCCTTGTTCTCGTCTTTCGGAAGCACTGCAAACCGGTTACCGTTACCTTTCGCATACTTCTCTCCATCCGAGCCGGCATTCGCATAAATAATCGTTGTAGTTGGAAATACATTGATCGCCAAATTGATCTTATCACTCTGTATCTTAACCGATACCAGTTGTGTTGTGTGCCCCGGACTACAGTTAAATGCCTGCTCTCCGACTTTCGTACATCCGGCAGGCAACGTGACCTCCTTCAGACTGGTATTATAAAATGCAAGCTTTCCAATCGTAAATGTTCCATTCTCCGGAAAACTCACTTCACATAATGACGCCACACCGTCAAATGCCGAGTCCCCAATCTTGCTAAGCTGCGCCGGCAGCTCTAATTTCTGAATATCGGTCGCACCAAATGCAGTATCTCCGATTATCTTCAAGGAATCCGGCAACTTTAGCTGACTCAAATTCCCGCAGTCATCAAATGCCGAATCCCCAATCTGTGTCATACCCTCTTGAAACGTAACCGCCATCGGATTCGTTTCCATAAATGTCTGTTCGCCAATCGTCTTCAGACTTGCCGGAAAATGAAAGCCTTCATCCGCCTCCGTTCCCTTCTCATGAAAATCCGTCAGGATACTATCCTCAAAAAACGCGGCATCTCCAATTGTACTTAGAACAATTCCTTTTTCGTAAGTAATCTCTCTAAGTGTACTTGCACAATAGAAAGCGTTTCTCTCAATCGATTGTACACTTGCCGGCAGATTCACAGAGGTAACCCCACTATACTTAAACGCTTCCTTCCTGATCGAAACCAGTGTAATGTGAGCCTTCTCCGCAATATCCGCAAGATCCACCTCACCACTTGCTCCATCTACTCCTACCAGAGCTCCCGTATTCGTAAAGGTATACGTTGCGCTTCCTTCGTTATAAGTAAACTCCTCTTCCTCCGCATGTACAACCTGCATGCCACATAATACACTTAGCAGTAATGTAACACAGACCATCCATGCTATATTCCATATTCTCTTCATCCCGCATACTCCTCATCTTCTGTCATAGTGTTCCTTGCATAAGAGTATCACACAATATGGAAAACAACAAGACTAAAACAATCTGACAATCACCGGATCTTCTCCATATGAAATAACAGAATTATAATTTGTATTTGAATACATATCCATTCTTATACTTAATTTCGATCTTAACCGCTTTCTTCGTGTTCTTCCAAATAGCTATTCTTTTACGTTTTTTCCAGTAATCATAAGAATAAGCTTTTTTATCTATCTTATTTTTTTTAAAATTAATCTTTTTACCATTTATTTTAATATATTTAACACTGGATTTAGAAGAATAAACAAAAATATATTTACGTACAAAAAGTTTACCTTTTTCATATTTTGGTTCACGTTTATCAACAGAAGTTTCATCTGAATTAACCTTAAATGAAATTGTTTTTTCTTTATCTAAGAAATCAACTACTTTAATAGTATTTTCACCTTCTTTATAAGAATATCCCCAAAAATCTATATTATCATTTGTTTTATTTCCATTAACATCATAAAGATACGTAGATTTTCCATTATCTATAACTTCTTCATTATTTAAGAAAACCTTTTTAATTCCAAAGTGAGAATAAATTTTAATAGGATTGTCAGGATTGATAGCTCCATTCTCCAATTTTAAATCAAATTGAATTGTTTCATTACCAGTTGCATTATATGCATTAAGTCCTTCCTGAGTAAAAGCATATACATCATTACCAGGAGCAGTAAAAGTGACTACTCTAGGATCGGTAGGATCAACTGTTCCATTTGTATACACTACTGGGGCATCCATAATGATTTTCAAATCATTTACAGTTAAATTTTTAAATTCTGGTACATCTTTAACTAAGAAAATACCAGGAATACACATAGAGCCATTTTCTCTTATACTACCATTAATGTTAACGAGCCACTTATCCACAGCCTTGTTCTGATCACAGTCATAATAAGAGACGTTGGTCTGGTCCTTCTGTGATTTATCAACCACTACATCCTTGACTGTACAGCCAGTTAATCCGAATGCTCCGATCATCATAGCTGTAACTAATAAAAGTTTCTTTATAATAATTTTCTTTTTTGTTTCTAACATATTATCTCCTTCCCATATGAAATAACAGAATTATAATTTGTATTTGAATAGGTATCCATTCTTATACTTAATCTGGATCTTAACCGCTTTCTTCGTGTTCTTCCAAATACGAAGACCTTTCTTTTTACCTAAGTAATAATAAGAATAATTTTTTCTTTCAATTTCTTTCTTCTTAAAATTAATCTTTTTACCGTTAATTTTAATATATTTAATATCGGATTTAGCTGATTCAACTAAAATATATTTAGATCCAGCAAATCCTCCGAAACTATATTTTGGACAACCTTTCTCATAAATAGGTTCTTTTGTACGGAAATATACGGAAACTTCTTTTTCTCTACCTAAAAAATCGACTACTTTAATAGTATTTTTCCCTATTTGGTAACACCATGTAAATTCTATATCATTATTTAGAGTTCCATCTCCATTATATAAATTTGTTTGGTTTTCATTGTTTTCGACTTCTTCGCCATTTACAAGAATCTTTTTAATTCCAAAATAAGAATAGATTCTAAATGGTTTATTCGTATCAAGAAGACCTTTTTTTAATTCATAATTAAATTGAATTGTCTCGTTACCAGTTGCATTGTATGCATCAAGTCCTTCCTGAGTGAAAGCATATACATCATTACCAGGAGCAGTAAAAGTAACAACTCTAGGATCACCAGGATCAACTGTTCCATTTGTATATACTATTGGGGAATCCATAATAATCTTTAAATCATTTACAGTTAAATTATTAATTTCTGGTACATCTTTGACTAAAAAGATACCAGAGATACACATAGATCCATTTTCAATTTCTCCATTAATATCATCCCATTTATCTACTGCTTTATTCCGATCACAGTCATAAAAAGAGACATTGGTCTGGTATTTTTGTGATTTATCAACCACTACATCTTTGATCGTACACGCCTTCTTACAGCCGGTTAACCCAAACGCCCCGACCATCATAGTTGTAACCAACAAAAGTTTCTTTATAATAATTTTCTTTTTTGTTACTAACATATTGTTCTCCTTCTTTATAGTATAATGTAATCACCGGACTTTTCTGCCGCATATACAATGGAACCGGGCTGTAACAGCCCGATTCCAAGCATACCTGCAAGTACTGCAGTTCATAATACACTTCTTATCTATATTCTGCTCTTCTATCCAATCCTATTGAGCCGGTGTATATTGAAATTCACCATTCTTTAAGGTCAGCGTGCCCAGCTTCTTATCATAAGTCCATGAGTTACCATCCCTGTTTGAGCTTCCTATAATCTCATATTCTCCATCTGCAAACAAACGAACCGTACACTTGTTATCTTTTACCTCAACACTACTATACTTTCCATCCGTTCCCCTTACTTCAACAGATCGACTATGTGAGGCAAGTATCGTCTCATCTACCGTCAATACATGAGAATGTAATTGGGATAATACCTCATCGTCCAATGCAATCGCCTTTCCGTCCCATGCAGCATAATTAAACCCGGTATACACCTTTTTCTCAACGCCTGCACTATCCTTTACATACAGGTCATAGGTTGAATTACAGTCGATCTCTGCAAATATCTTATTATTATTTATTCCACCCCATATAGGAAAATCTCCCAATCGAATATAAAGTCCTGACAAGTCACACTTTGAACTAAAATCAACATCTATATTCTTTACTATTATATCTCTGTTCATCGTCTTCTGTCCGTCCACCGTTACCGCTACCGGTAGGCAAACAGAACTGACAAAATCACCATTTTCCCTCCAGCCTGATAGATTAAATGCATATTCCCCTTTTTTCAGGTGTACTGTTGTGTAAGAATCAATATATTGGTACGAAAGATAACTGCTACTCGTCTGAGTCTCATCTAAATGTGTCTTTAATGTTCCGCAATCTACGGTCTTCACTTCCTTATATTGAGAAGTTTGTTCGTCCTTCTGATAGATTGTTAGCTGCAGAGTATTCAATTGAACAGGAAGCCCAATCTGTACCGGAATCTCAATCCGTCCGGAAACCTCCGTGGCACCCATCTGCCATGTAACACTACCCTTCTTCGCATCCTCTAACGTGATCTCAAATGTACCACATTCCTCTCCAGCTTCTCCTTCTTCCGTTTTCGTATATACCTTATACTTGCCTGCACACAGCTTGTCCGGATTCTCTATTGATTCTTCTTCCTCGCTTAGTTTCCAGAAATGTTTAATGACATAATCCGACAAGTCTTTCGTCTCATCGAAGTTTTTCAAGGTTACTTCTGCCATCGCAATATTCCATACAACATTACCTTCTGCATTTACTGCATCTGCATCCACGCGGAATTCTCCAATACAATCTTCACGATAACCATATCGTACCTGATATATACGGTATATTCCAATCCCTACTTTTTCCTCATTATACGGGGAAAAAGAATCCAACTTATCCTTCTTCTTTTCGATACTGTAATTCTTTAGTGACACATCTTCACCACCTATCCGCAAGTATACCGGATAGGTAGTAGGATTCTGAATCGTTACAGATGTCGTATCCGCCGTGATCCCTAATCCCTTTTGAATGAGATATCCATCGTAGTATACATCATATGTTCCAACTGGAACCAGAGCTTCCACTTTCCTATTATAATCTAATCCATATTTCGTCAGGTTGATCACCGTATTGTTATTGTCGGAACGAAGCTCCAGGTCACCGTTGTCATACCATTTAAAATCTTTTTCCGTAAACAATACCGTCTGAAAAGTGGCATCGAGCTTAATATTACAATCTGTCCGATCCGGCTGACCGTTCTTGACCGATACTTCAAAGGCTTTCTCTTCATATCCCATCGGAATAACAGTGTATGTGTAGTTCGGATTGTCAATCAATTCTAACGTATAGTACCCTTCCCCATACACATGTGCTGTCTGAATATATTCTTTTCCTTCCACCGTCTGCTTCACGGTAACATAACCAGTTGTCAGAGCCTTATTATTACGATCAGTTATCTGTCCGGTTACAGATACCATCTTCTGGAGAGGGAACTTCTTCAATTGTGCCTGAAGCCCTTTATATCCATCCGATGTTTTTTCTGTATAGGTAAGATCTGTAAAGTCCTCTGTTGTAATTGTCCCACCGTAAAGGTCGTTAAATAAAACTGTGTAATTACCAAGCGGAATCTTCTCCGTACCCTTCAATACATAAGCATCTCCCTGCCGGATAATATGTAACGCACAACCACCCTTGTATCTTCCATCCTCTCTCTCAATTGTACACTCCAATTCTCCTATGCAGCCCTCAACCTCATCATAACACTCAAATTCATCATCATTGTCTTCTCCATCATATATATAATCATGATAGCCCGTAACCGGAATCTCAAAACTCACCTCAAAATCCTGTGTGGAATATCCATCCTCGAATGTAATATCAGACAGCTTTAACGACTTATCGGTATCACTCTTGTTATCCTGCTTGCCGTCATCTTTCTTGTCATCATCCTGCTTTGTATTATCCTGCTTATTATTGTTATCCGAAGGTGCCGGAACAACCGGATTGGTCGGCGTAACCGGAGCGGTTGGTGTAACCGGAGCGGTCGGCGTATCGATATTCTTCGCCGCTTCTGTTGTACCTGCCTCTGTCGTGTTCTTCGGTACTACCTTCACTTTACAGATCAACTTCTTCCCCGCCACTTTGGCAGTAATCTTCGCATTGCCTGTCTTAAGTGCCGTCACCTTTCCCGTCTTATTCACTTTCACAATCTTCTTATTCGATGTATTCCAGGTTACCTTCTTCTTCGTGTTCTTCACCTTAAGCTTCGTATTGGCTCCTACCTGTAAGGTGATCTTCTTCTTATTCAACGCCATCTTCTTTGCTGCCTGTACCGCACCCATATCCGGTGTCATTCCCAACACCAGCAATAGCGTCAACATCCAGGCTATCATCTGTTTCTTTCTGTTTTTCATATCAACTTTCTCCTCCTTTGATTTGCGCTTCGTATGCTTACGCGTGAACGCTCACTCATACGCTCATTATATCGTGAACCCGCACTTCGTGCTTTTTCGCCGGTTACACCGGCTGTTCACTCAATAATGGCACAAGAAAAACAAATGCCTGCTTCGCAGTCGCTTGTTTTACTTATGTGCTCATTATATCACACAGCTTCTATTTTGGACATAAAAACTTCTATTTTGGACACTAAAAGTTTTTTAACTTGGATAAAATTATTAGTAACACACTGAATTAGGAGGAAATGTTCATGTCCGAACGTCTTACACAGACAAGTCATCCCGTTATCGGAACCAATATCATACGCCTGCGCAAAGAACGCCATATGCGTGCGGTCGATGTCATTGCGCAGTTGCAGCTACGTGGAATCAAGGTTAACACCGGCATCTTCAGCAAGGTAGAGCATGGTCTTAACAACCCCACTGTCGAGATGCTGATTGCCTTAACGGAGATCTTCCAATGTGATTTCAATGAATTCTTCCGGGAATGATTCTCATTCCCCTGGTATGTACACATAACCATCCAGGTCAAATACCGGCTTCAAGCATTGCCGAAGCTCTATCACATCCTCTTCCGTCACAGACCCATAGCAGCCTTGCGATTTTCGTACACAGATCAGATTCCCTCTAAGGATTACCGGTTTCTCGCCTTCTTTCACATACATTCGGTTAAGTGGCTTTGTTAGATCCTTCGCTGTCAGAATCACCAGATCCTCCCGCACCGGAAGTTCCCGGTAATCCCCACCAATATACTCCCCCATGGCCTGATGCAATCCAGTGATCATCTTAAACCGTCCCTTATATAACACTCCATTCTCATTCACATCCAGGCAATAAGCCTGTATATCCTCTACACCTCTCATGTCACTCTCTCCTTTGCGTACCAGATAGCATACTACCACATTTTCCCATAAAAAAACGGCAGATGTCATCATCTGCCGTCCAAATGTAAGATTCGGTTATATCCATTCGTCCTAACACAAGAATCCCCAGCCTCTTACCGAAGCCGGGGATTCTCTCTATCTCGCTATATTTTGTATCCAATTAGTACTTATATACCTTCACAGTCTTGCTTCCATATGCCATTGCCTTGTCATGTGTGGAAAAGAAGATATCAATATGATTACCGTTCACACCGCTTCCGCGATCTTCTACGGTATATACCACACCATCAATGACAACCTGTGAACCAAATGGAAGAATACTGGTGTCGGCTGCAATGGTTCTTCCCTCTGTTGGGGTTGTTCCACTTGCTGTCTTATTATGACCACCGCTACACTTCTCGCATCCGCAATATGCTGTCACGGTAAATGTTCCGATACACTCACCAGATGATGTTGCGGTTACAGGAGTTGTGGTTGCTCCCTGATAAGCTGTATTCGAACTGCTGCTTGAACTTGTTGTCGTGCTGGCAGTTGTTGTCGTCTGAGTCGAAGTCTGTGTTGCCTGCTGTGCTGCTAACGCTGCCGCTTCGGCTGCTGCCTGCTCTGCCGCTAACTTCTCTTCTTCTCTACGCTGTAATTCCTCTGCAGAGACTGCAATCTCATACAAACGGTCAATATCTACCAGATCAGCAGATACATAACCTGTCTCGCCATCTGCTAACATAACCGGAAGCCATGTAATCTCAGAGGACTGTGTATCTGTATTCTCTATAGTTGCCTCGGTTACTTCTTCGGTTGTAGCAGCTTCTGTAGAAGTCTGCGTTGCAACTTCTGTATCCTGCTCTGAGGTAACATCCTCATTAGATGTTTCATCCGTTGATACCTGTGTATCTGCTTCCGTTACTGCTTCGCTTGATGCTTCCTGCGTAGTTGCCTCAGTTGCTTCCTCTGTTGTAGCTGTCTCTGTGTCGACCTGTTCTTCTCTTGGATCTGATAATACGGTAATCGTATCATCCTTGTTCAATACTGTTACAATATTCGCATCCGTAGACTGTTCGGTTCTGACATTCACACCATCTTCTAAGGCTGTTCCCTGTAACGTCACATAATCCTTCGCAAACTCTTCTGCGCTCTCACCGGTCAATACGTACTGGGATAACACATATCCTTCTACGTCACCAGACTTAATCTTCGTCCAGTCACCTTCTGTACCTTCCACAATTGCAATCGCACCGGGGTTCATGGAACCAACAAATTCGCCCTCAGCACTTGGCGTGCTACGAACATTCAAAGTCTCTTCTACATTTGCGATACACTTGCTGTCAAACTCACCGGCCGGCTGGCTCTCAACCGTTGTCTGCTCGGTATAAGCAACGATCGGCTCTGTCGTAGGTTCCGTTGTTGTTGTAGCTTCTGTTGCCTCTGTTGCCATAGCAACCTGAACCTCTTCTGTTGTTGCTTCAGTTACTTCTTCTGTTGTGATCTCTTCACTATTACCAAATAAGGCATCTAATGCACTGACATCATTGCCTTTTGCAAGCTCTTTCTTACTGCCTGTACCGGAATTGGCAAGAACAATACCACCAATTACCAATCCGATCAATATAATCGCACAAAGTGCAATCTGCACATTCCGCACAAAATATCTTCCGTTGAAGATGTTCTTTCTCATGTAAAGTTTATAGCGTTCTGTCATAACTGCTCTTCTGTTATGTCGCATAGTCTCTTTCCTCCATCAACAAAACGATTCCACCGAAATCCGACCCCTCGTTGATATCCTAAACTTCATAATAGTAATACGTTATCTAAAACCTCATACCAAAATGTTACAAACTTGTTACAAGTTGTAATATAACACTTAATAAAATAAATGTCAATATGTCATTTTCTACCCAGAAATCCCCATTTTTCGTACTTTTTGTACATGTAATCAGAGAATATACTAGGATTTCCTTCTACAATATGTTAAGATATCATTACAAGTTTGTACAATAGTAGGAATAATTATACCTGTTTTTATGTATTTTGCCGGTTTCTTATTATATATAGAAGCAACTCCTATATCGAAGCCGCAATCCTGCTATGCATTCAAACGGATAACCATTGGAATATGTTCAATATACGATCCGTAAAGGAGACAGATATTATATGGCTGCAATTCGAATTGATAAATATCTCGCGGATGCCGGAATCGGTACACGCTCCATTGTGAAAAAGGAATTAAAGAAAGGCTATGTCACGGTCAATGGTGAGATCATTCAAAAACCGGAATACAAGATTGATCCATCAACGGACACCATTACGTATCAGGGCGAAGAGATCCGCGTAGAACAATATGAATATTATATATTGCATAAGCCTGCCGGATACGTCAGTGCAACGAAAGACAATACGGCTCCAACTGTGTTGTCCCTTATTCCGAGTACACGCAAAGACCTGTCTCCGGTCGGACGCTTAGATAAAGATACGGAAGGGTTGCTTCTTATTACCAATGACGGAGAGTTATCTCATCGCCTGCTTTCACCCAGACGTCACGTAGACAAGACCTATTTTGCAATTATCCGTGGCATTGTAGATCATACGGATGTGGATGCATTTGCCAAAGGACTGGTGATCGGCGATGAAGATCTTAATATCGCCATGCCTGCCACGCTTACCTTCTATCCTTATGAAGAAGCGTTAGTAAGACAGCCGGCTCTGTCTGATTATCAAAAGCGCATCAACAACTCACAAGTACAGACTCCTATTGCACAGGAAGAACTCTCTTATATAGAAGTAACGCTGCATGAGGGAAAGTTTCATCAGGTAAAGCGCATGTTTCAGGCTGTTGGTAAAGAGGTACTCTACCTAAAGCGTATTCAATTTGGTTCTCTTCAACTTCCGGAAGATCTTGCAGTCGGAGAAAGCCGCCCTCTTTCAGCAGACGAACTGGCGCTTTTGAAAGATCATTAAACATATTCTTGCTTTATCGGAGCATTTTCCACTTTAGCAATTTAAAGTGTTGACATATTCATTTTCTGATATTACAATATATGCACAGAAAAGCATCTGGTGATGCCGGAATCAACAACAGATAATACGGGATGTTTACCCAAACTGCCCTCTGTCTGATTGATTCAGTAAACATTTTTATATGCCACTTATACATATCAGAATATGAAGAATGCGGAGTGAGAACTTTATGAATACAAAAGAACATTTCAGCATTGGATTTATCGGTCTCGGACTCATTGGTGGTTCGATTGCCAAGTCCATCCGGCGCATCTTTCCCGATACTGAGATATTAGGATACGATGTAGACCAGGAAGCCCTGCGGCTTGCCTTAGAAGATCATACCTTATCTAAGAGTGTGACCTCGATTGAGGCAATGCATAACTGTGATTATATCTTTTTGTGTGCCCCGGTACATTACAATATTGCTTATCTTCCTATATTAAAGCGGATCATGAAAGACAGTTGCATCTTAACTGATGTCGGAAGTGTGAAGAGTGATATCTATCAGGCAATTCATGACCAGCGGTTGGAGGATTATTTCATTGGCGGACATCCGATGGTCGGCTCTGAACGAAGCGGTTACGAAGCAGCGCACGACCGTCTGGTGGAGAATGCTTACTACTTTGTGACGCCTTCCGGGACTGTTGCAGAAGACAAAGTTGACGCTTTCCGCACATTTATCGAAGATCTCGGTGCAATTCCAATCCTGTATAGCCCGGAACGGCATGACGAGATCACCGCATATATCAGTCATATACCACATGTGATCGCCTCATCTTTGGTGAATCTAGTTGCCGCACAGGATGATGAGAATGGTATGCTCAAGCAACTCGCGGCCGGCGGTTTCAAAGATATTACACGAATTGCCTCTTCCAATCCGGTTGTCTGGGAACATATTCTGTTGAGCAATCCTTCTAATGTTGTGAAGGGCTTACAGACATTTCGCAATGAATTAGATACTATGATCACAGCGATCGAGTCCGAAGACGCCCGTGGAATCTATTCGTTCTTTGACCATGCCAAAGATTACCGCAATTCGATTCCGGAACATGCAACGGGAGTGATCCGGATGAATTACGAAGTATACATTGATATTCCGGATGAACCTAATGCAATTGCCAAAGCAGTTACGATCACCGGCAATGCAGGAATCAACCTGAAAAATATCGGAATCACTCATAACCGGGAAGATAGCGAAGGTGTGTTACGCCTCGCCTTCTATGATAATGAAAGTGCCATTGCTGCGGCAGAACAGTTAAAGCAGCATCAATATACAGTTTACGAACGATAGGAGAAACATCATGCAGATCAGACATTTTAACCAATTACGTGGAGAACTCACCGTTCCCGGAGACAAATCCATCTCCCACAGAAGTATTATGCTCGGTTCCCTTGCCAAAGGAACAACCGAAGTAACCGGATTCTTACAGGGTGCCGATTGCTTATCTTCGATTGCCTGTTTCCAGAAGATGGGCATTGAGATTGAGAATAATCCTTCTACCAATACGGTGCGTATACACGGAAAAGGCTTACATGGACTTACTGCTCCAGCCGCCATTTTAGATGTCGGTAACAGTGGTACGACAACAAGATTAATGTCCGGTATTCTGGCCGCACAGCCCTTTACTTCTACTGTAGATGGAGATGCTTCTATTCGCAAGCGTCCGATGGGACGGATCATGAAACCTCTTTCTCTAATGGGGGCTTCATTTCATAGTTTAGAAAAAGAACAATGTGCACCATTTACTGTATCCGGTGGTCATCTGCACGGAATCCATTATGATTCCCCGGTTGCATCTGCACAGGTGAAGTCAGCAATTCTGTTGGCCGGACTATATGCAGAAGGTACAACCAGCGTGACAGAACCTGCTCTTTCCAGAAATCATACGGAATTAATGTTTGAATCGTTTGGAGTCGATATCAGGAGCGAAGGAACGACTGCTACTGTCAGACCTGCAACCGAACTACACGCGCAACATATTGAAGTCCCGGGAGATATATCTTCTGCAGCATATTTCATTGTTGCCGGTCTGATCACGCCGAATTCCGAGATCACGATCCGCAATGTCGGGATCAATCCGACCAGAGACGGTATTCTTACTGTATGCAGGAATATGGGGGCAGATATTACACTGTCTAATGTGAAACAGGATGTCGGAGAACCGGTTGCCGATATTACCGTCCGCACAAGTTCTCTTCACGGATGCACGATCGAGGGAGATATCATTCCAAAGTTAATCGATGAGATTCCGGTTATCGCTATTATGGCTGCATTTGCCGATGGAACAACAACGATCAAAGATGCCCAGGAGCTGAAAGTCAAAGAATCTAACCGGATTGATGTTATGGTAGATAACCTGTCAGCCATGGGAGTTGCTATTGAAGCAACCGATGATGGTATGATCATTCATGGCGGTAAGCCTCTTCATGCTGCTACGATCGATTCCAGACTCGATCACCGGATTGCTATGAGTTTTGCCATTGCCGGTGGGCTTGCGGATGGAGATACTGAGATCCTTGGTGCCGAATGTGTCAATATCTCTTATCCGACCTTCTATGAAGACTTACAGAAATTGGGATAAAAGCAAAACGCATTCCAAACACCATTATATAAAATTTCTTTACCAGGACGTTATATCATGAAAGTAAACAACATCAAAAATTCATTTTTTCTTGTGCTCGCTGCCCTGATCTGGGGTGTTGCATTTGTAGCACAGACAACCGGAGCCGAGGCAATTGGACCATATACCTTTAACTGCATCCGTTCCTTTATCGGCGGTATTTTTCTACTGCCGGTCATTAGAATATCAGATCGCAGGAACGGCAATCCCGCTCCAACTCTAAAACAAAAAAAAGACCTCCTGATTGGAGGTATCTGTTGCGGCTGTATTCTGTTTGTCGCAACTACCTTGCAGCAGCTTGGTCTATACTTTGGTGTACCTGCTGGCAAAGCCGGCTTCTTCACCGCCTGTTACATACTGATCGTACCGATTCTCGGTCTGTTCTTTCATAAACACTGTGGACTTAAGATCTGGATCGGCGTTGTGCTTGCAGTGGCAGGATTATATCTGCTCTGTATGGATGAGAATGGTTTCTCATTACAATTACGGGATATTCTTGTATTACTCTGTGCGGTTGTGTTTGCCTGCCACATCTTAACCATCGACCATTTTTCGCCACTAGTGGATGGCGTTAAACTGTCGTGTATTCAGTTTTTTGTATGCGGCATTCTTGGTTTAATTCCAATGTTCTTTGCAGATATGCATCACTCTGTCGCAGGTATTCAGGCGTGGCTTCCCGCTTTTGGCAGTATGGATGCATGGATTCCTCTGCTATATGCCGGTGCTTTATCCTGTGGCGTGGGATATACCTTGCAGATCATCGGACAGAATGGACTGAATCCAACCATTGCCTCTCTGCTAATGAGCTTAGAATCTGTATTTTCCGTGCTTGCCGGATGGATTCTGCTTGGCCAGTCTATGAATGCACAGGAATTATCCGGATGTGTGCTTATCTTTATTGCGATCGTATTAGCCCAGATAGCGAATGAGCCTGCTGCAACATGACACCGCCCAAAAGCCGGGTTCATACACTCCTAACATGCACGTCCGTCACTTACGCTGTGCACGGGTAATCATTTATTTGTGCGGGTGCTTCAGCGAAACAGCAACCGCAATTGCCCCAAACGCACAGCCTGCAACTGGCCACAGAATCCAACTTCTTCCCCAATCATTGGTATAGAAACTGAATCCAAGATAAATAGCACACATCAGACACCAATAAATCCCTGCAATCTGACCCATCCTGTCCTCTCCTTCTCTCTTTGCCCGCTTCTTATCTTTGGTATAATCCTGCTCTTGTAATAAAATATTATAAGTTCCCATACGTATTCCTGCCTGAACAAATAAAAATACAGCAACAGCGAGTACACCGAACATAATTATGCCCTGCACCTCATCAGTATAATCTTTCATCGTTGTGTATGTCAAAAACGTCTCTGCTAACATACACAATACAATCGCCAGAATTATCAGAATAACACCTATTGTAATATGAATATTGAATATCTCCTGATACGCTTTCTTCTTATCTGTGATCAACAGCTTGATATCATCAGGAAGGAGAAAATCCTCTTTTTCCAAATATTCATATATGTGAAGACGCAAGCCAGACATTATGAACAACATAATAGCAGTTCCAAGTAGTAGAAACATAACAGTTCCTGCTGCAGTATCCTGAATGTCCTCTGGTGCCCCCATTCTTTTTGTAATCATAATTGCAATACAGGAAAATGCAAAACTTAATAGACATAAACATACCCCTATCGCAATCCGTTTGCCCGATTTCTCTCTCACTTCCATATAAGAATCTACTTCATTCCAAGTAAGTTCTTTTTCTGAATTATTCTCCCTGGCATTTTCACTATTGCTTTCAGATCCTTCATTAAACTCTGCATCTGGCATATCACTTTTTCTACTATTACTCGAATCGTATATAGAATCTCCGGCAATTGTACTCTCCGTATTCTCCACCGTATCAACAGTCTCTTTCAATAAATAATCTGTTGATACCCCAAATATCTGACTCATCAGCACAATCTTATCCAGATCCGGTGTGGATTGCCCCGACTCCCATTTGCTAACCGCCTGCCGGCTGATCTGCATCTTCTCCGCAAACTGTTCCTGGGATAAACCAAGCTTCCGGCGTTCGTTGAAAATCTTTTCTGATAAATTCATATTCAATTTCTCCTTTTGCTCATTTTTTCCCATCGTATAATTTCCTCTGTATTTCTTCTACCAAGTCTACCTTGAAATTTGTCAACCAGCAGTTGCAACCCTTGATTTTACCGGGTTTGTCCCTATCATTTTCTTTTACATTTATTGTCTTTTTTGTATGAACATGGCATCACCAAAGGAGAAGAAGCGATATCGCTCCTGTACCGCAACTTCATATGCATGCAGCATGTTCTCTCTCGTTGACAAAGCCGATACCAACATCAGCAATGTGGATTCCGGCAAATGAAAATTCGTGATCAGCGAATCCACTACCTTAAACTGATATCCCGGATAAATGAAAATATCCGTCCATCCACTTGCCGCACGCATAAATCCATTCTCATCTGCCACCGACTCAATGGTTCTTGTACTCGTCGTTCCTACCGAAATCACCTGATTGCCTCTTGCTTTTGCCGCATTGATCTTATCGGCCGCCTCCTGATCTACGATATAGAATTCGGAATGCATATGATGATCCAAAATATTATCCACCTTAACCGGACGAAAGGTGCCAAGGCCAACGTGTAATGTAACATGTGCAATATCTACACCTTTATCTTTGATCTGCTGTAACAATTCCTTCGTAAAATGCAAACCTGCTGTTGGTGCGGCGGCAGAACCTTCATGTTCCGCATAGACGGTCTGGTATCGATTCTTATCTTTCAACTGATGTGTAATATATGGCGGTAACGGCATCTGCCCTAACTGATCTAACAATTCTTCCCATATTCCTTCATATTCAAAACGGATCAACCGATTACCTTCTTCTACAATATCCACAACCTCACCGGTCAGTAAACCATCGCCAAATACAACCCTGGCTCCTACTTTCATCTTCTTCCCCGGTTTTACAAGCGTCTCCCATATCTTTTCTTCCTTACGCTTTAATAAAAGAACTTCAATGGATGCTCCCGTATCCTCTTTTACGCCCATTAGTCTTGCCGGAATTACCTTCGTGTCATTGATCACCAGACAATCTCCCGGATTCAGATAATCAATAATATCATAAAAATGTTTATGCGTAATACTGCCATCTTCCCGCCCTACTACCATCAAGCGGGAGTCACTTCTCTTCTCTAATGGATCCTGTGCGATCAACTCTTCCGGTAAATCATAATTAAAATCTGTTAATTTCATTTTCTATCTCCCATTCATTCGCTGATAATAACTCTAATGGATTATAATATCACATTCCTCATGGCTTGTCACCGCCTTATACATAAACTTGGTACCCTCCTTAAAAATTAGACAATTTTTATACAAAATAAAAATAATCTTTATTACATTTTAATTGTAAATTTTTTCTAAAACCTATATTCAACCATATATTATTATGTTATACTGATTATGTAATCAGAAATTAGTATCAAGAAAAAGGGTGATGTCTTTTGAACGAATCTATACGCAAAGAATTATTGAATATGCCAAGAATCCGCCAGGAGCATTCTGATTCTGTATATTTCTATAAAAATGTTCAGAATGATTTTTGTTATTTTGAATCCAATCCTTATCTTCCTGAACAACTACAGAACCCGAATCAAGATTTACTAAAAGAATTATATGAAGGAAAATGGGTATGCGCCGAAGATCGTGGCAAGATTATCAATCTATATGAACGCATAGAACAAGGAATCCACGAAGCCATTCACATGCAGGAACTATCTGTGAATATTCATTTACAAATTGATACATTTCCCAAGAAATTATATACATTAATCTGTTACCTGGATCTGGATGAAAACGGTTGCATACGATCTTATGTCGGAAAAATATATGCAATGCGGGAACATGAACTACAAAATCTTAAGATTCTGCAGACCTTTACGAATGACAAAAACCCTGTCATATTCATGAGTCGGGTTGATGCGTTCATATCCAGAGATCGCAATCGTGAATATGCGTTTATCCAATTTGATATTCGTAAATTCCGCTATATCAATGAAGTACATGGCAGCCAGATTGGTGACCAGATCCTGCAATATATACTGGATACACTAAAAGTAATGTGCGATAGCAACCATATATACAGCCGCATGTCGGCAGACTTATTTGAGATTGTAACATATTATACATCCAGAGAAGATATTCTCTCTTTTATCAACACATTAGACGCACGGTTACATCGTTGGAACAATATTCGATTCAGTATGTCATACGGCGTTGCAATTGTACCCGGTACCACTACTCATTATCGTACCTGCGGCGACAAGGCCGGCATTGCAAGAACCTATATCAAGAACTCTGTTATGAAGAATGTGGCATTTTACAACGATATGCCAAAGGATATTCACAACGAAACCGCATTTATTGAAGATATTGAAGATGCTGCTTTAACCAATCATGAATTTCATGTATTTCTACAACCAAAGTACCGCTACGATAAAGAACACTCTGAAATTGTTGGTGCAGAAGCTCTTGTTCGCTGGATACCGGATAATCAACAGATTATCCCACCGGATTTTTTCATTCCAATTTTCGAAAAAAATGGATTTATACTGAAACTGGATCAATTCATGTGGGAATCAGTATGTATGTTATTACGTAAATGGATCGATCAGGGAATTAAACCCATCCCAATCTCCATTAATGTGTCCCGTACTTATTTAGGTAAATTGAATATCGTAGAATATCTGAAGAAGCTGATTACAGAATATAATATTCCAATTGGATTATTGCAGATTGAGATTACAGAAACTGCCGAGAATGATGATACCATTCAATATGCCAATGATTTCAAAAAGGCAGGATTTACCTTAATGATGGATGATTTTGGCTCAGGTCTTTCCTCTCTTAGCATGTTGAAGAATACCCCTTTTGATGTTCTTAAGATGGACAGACTTTTCTTAGATACCTGTTTTGAAAACAAAAACGGGCAGACCATTGTATCTCATGTAATCTCCATGTCAAATGATCTTGGATTAGACGTGATTGCAGAAGGAGTCGAAACAAAAGAACAGGCAGATTTCCTTTACGACCATGGTTGTCCCGTCTCGCAAGGCTATTATTTCTCCAAACCAGTACCGGTTTCGGAATTTGAGGCACTTTGGAATCCGCCCCTTCACGCATAACACCCTTGCACAGCGTAAGTGAGGACGGACGCACGAAATGTTAGGTTGCGAATCAGTTGCAAGAATATAACATATCATCGCAGGCACGCTCTCGCTACTCATCACTCGCAGCGGTACTAAGCTCGAAAACACCTCGCCGAGTACCGGCGGTTCTGAAGTACCTGCTTATGATAAGTGTTATATCCTTGCAACCGATATTTACATTGTTGTGTTTCGTGCTGTTCACATCAAAATCTACTACGCTGTGCTTATCGCCACACCCGAAGCCACGTCAGACGTTAATAGGCTCCGGAACGTTAATTGCGGCTACATATCAGGGTAGCAGAATATAAGAAAAAC
>Ga0129310_1000252_pt1 | contig 73007 bp, 65 predicted proteins | sample Go1ome_2_FD_94433 | JGI IMG/M metagenome (GOLD analysis project Ga0129310, IMG submission 94433) | Western lowland gorrila individual fecal microbial communities from Wisconsin, USA - Go1022A metagenome | ecosystem: Host-associated > Mammals > Digestive system > Large intestine > Fecal | place...
AAAGAATCTGATTTTTTACATGAAGTATCTAAAAAATTTCGTAAAATTGAAGATTAGCTATTTACTTATTAGTAAATGTGTTGTAGAATAAGGATGAAGGTAAAAATTCAACACAGAAAGGGAGTTAAAAAAATGTCAACCGTATTATATGAAGTAAAAGGTAATATTGCTATTCTTACTATTAGCCGTGAAAAAGCTCTTAATGCTTTAAATTCAGAGGTTCTGAATGATCTGGATGCAGCTCTCGATGCAGTAGATGTTAACGCTGTCAGAGCACTGATCCTCACAGGTGCCGGCAAGAAATCTTTCGTAGCTGGTGCTGATATCGGTGAAATGAGCACATTAACACCAGAAGAAGGTGAAGCTTTCGGTAAGAAAGGTAATGACGTATTCAGAAAGATCGAAACATTCCCTATTCCAGTAATTGCTGCAGTTAATGGTTTCGCATTAGGCGGCGGTAATGAAATCTGCATGAGCTGTGATATCCGTATCTGTTCTGACAATGCTATCTTCGGTCAGCCAGAAGCTGGACTTGGTATTACACCTGGTTTCGGTGGTACACAGAGACTTGCTCGTATCATCGCTCCTGGTTTAGCTAAAGAAATCATTTACTCAACAAAGAATATCGATGCTGCAAAGGCTAAAGAAGTTGGCCTTGTAAATGAAGTTTATACACAGGATGAATTACTTCCAGCAGCTGAAAAGCTTGCTGCTAAGATTGCTAAGAATGCACCTATCGCTGTTCGTGCTTGTAAGAAAGCTATCAACGAAGGTCTTGATCTTCCTATGGACGAAGCTATCGTACTTGAAGAGAAACTGTTCGGCAGCTGCTTCAAGACACATGACCAGATCGAAGGTATGGATGCATTCCTTACAAAACGTAAAGAGAAAAACTTCATCAACGCTTAATTTATTAAGTACATAATTAGAGCGGCTGTGCTGCTGCACAGCCGCAGTGCGTTATATATTTGTTACAGGAGGTATTAGTCCAATGAAAGTAGGAGTTATTGGCGCAGGTACAATGGGTTCAGGTATCGCGCAGACATTTGCACAGACAGATGGTTATGAAGTTGTATTATGTGATATTTCTGAGAGACTTGCAGAAGGCGGTAAAGATAAGATCGCGAAAGGTCTTAACAAGAAAGTAGCTAAAGGTAAGATGGCTCAGGAAGCAGCAGACGCTATTTTAGGTAAGATTACAACAGGTCTTATGGATAAATGTGCAGATTGTGATCTGATCGTTGAAGCTGCATACGAGGATCTTGGCGTTAAACATGAAATGTTCAAAGAATTAGACGTTATCTGTAAACCAGAAGCAATCTTCGCATCTAATACCTCTTCCCTTTCTATCACAGAAATCGGAGCAGGCGTTAACAGACCAGTTGTTGGTATGCATTTCTTCAATCCGGCACCGGTTATGAAACTGATCGAAGTTATTGCAGGTCTTAATACACCTGATGAAACAGTTGAGAAGATTAAAGAGATTTCAGTTTCTATCGGTAAGACACCTGTACAGGTTAAAGAAGCTGCTGGTTTCGTTGTAAACAGAATTCTTATTCCTATGATCAATGAAGCAGTTGGTATCTATGCTGACGGTGTTGCTGATGTTGAAGGTATTGATACAGCTATGAAACTTGGTGCAAACCATCCAATGGGACCTCTTGCATTAGGTGACTTAGTTGGTCTTGATATTTGTCTTGCAATCATGAACGTTCTTTACACAGAGACAGGCGATTCCAAATATCGTCCTCATCCACTGTTAAGAAAGATGGTTCGTGGTGGTAAACTTGGTCAGAAGACTGGCGAAGGTTTCTACAAATATAACTAATTATCATTGATCGGTGTAATATGTTGACAGGTCTTTAGGACCGGTTCAGATTATTGATCAAGTAATAGCTGCTGTATATTCGGATTTGGCGCTGAATATACAGCAGTTTTTGTATGCCTGTAAGGAGAAAATGTTTGCTAAAAAAGTTACTTTTTGCAAGTGGACTATTGAAATGAAACTCGGTTTTTGGTAATATTGAATGGGAAAATGATTCGACCATTGACAAAAGTCAATTTTGTCAATTATGCCAAATTGATGGATTATACACATGGAGGACATTTCACATGAATGAACGAAGAATTGAACTAGAGGGTGAAATAGAAAGGATGAAACAGCGGTTGAGCTGCAACATCAAACGTTATCGCAAACTCAGCCGGGTTTCTCAACAGGCGCTGGCAGATATGTGCGGATTGCATAGAACCTATATCTCGGATCTTGAGAATGCAAAATGCAACCCAACACTTAGCGTACTGATGGTTTTGGCAGATTGTCTCAATGTTCAGTTGGAAGATTTACTGAAAGAGTAATAAAATGTAAATCCGCTATTTACTTTTGGTGGAATATAGCATAAAATAATAGAGTATTATTGACAGGATTTACAAAGAAATACATGCATTGAGTATGTAAAAACATATAAGGAGCTGAGTTAGTTTATGGTTAGAGCAATCGTTGGAGCGAACTGGGGAGATGAAGGTAAAGGCAAGATTACAGATATGTTGGCCGAGGATTCAGATATTATTATCCGTTTCCAGGGCGGCAGCAATGCCGGTCATACAATTATTAATGATTATGGCAAATTTGCATTACATCTTCTGCCATCTGGTGTTTTTTACAATCATACCACAAGTGTCATCGGCAATGGCGTGGCATTGAACATTCCATACCTGATTAAGGAATTGGAGAGTCTGACATCCAGAAATGTACCAATGCCGAAGGTTCTTGTATCAGATCGTGCACAGATTCTGATGCCATATCATATTTTATTAGATGCTTATGAAGAAGAAAGACTTGGAGGCAAATCCTTTGGTTCAACGAAGTCAGGTATTGCACCATTTTATTCTGATAAATATGCAAAGATTGGTTTTCAGGTAAATGAGCTCTTCGATGAGGAAGGCCTCAAGGACAAGGTTTACAGTGTTGTAGAAACTAAGAATGTACTGATCGAGCATCTGTACCACAAGGAGAAGCTTGATCCGGAAGAAATCTATCAGACACTGCTTGAGTATAGAGATATGATCAAACCTTTTGTATGTGATACATCTGTATACTTACATCAGGCACTGAAAGAGAATAAGAGAATTCTCCTTGAAGGTCAGCTCGGTTCTCTGAAGGATCCGGATTTTGGTATTTATCCGATGGTTACATCTTCACCTACATTGGCATCTTACGGTGCTATTGGTGCCGGTATCCCGGGATATGAGATCAAGGATGTCATCACAGTTGTTAAAGCTTATTCAAGTGCAGTTGGTGCCGGTGAATTCGTATCTGAGATTTTTGGTGAGGAAGCTGATGAACTCAGAAAGCGTGGTGGCGACGGCGGTGAATTTGGTGCAACAACAGGCCGCCCAAGACGTATGGGTTGGTTTGATGCGGTTGCTTCAAGATATGGCTGCCGTGTACAGGGTGCGACGGAAGTGGCACTTACAGTACTGGATGTACTTGGTTATCTTGATGAGCTGCCGGTATGTATCGGTTATGAGATTGACGGTGAAGTGACAAGAGACTTCCCTACAACTCATCTGCTCAAGAAAGCAAAACCTGTTTACACAACATTGCCGGGTTGGAAGTGCGATATCCGTGGTATTACGAAGTATGAAGATCTTCCTGAGAACTGCCGTAAGTACATTGAATTCATTGAGAAAGAGCTGGAAGTTCCGATCACAATGGTATCCAATGGACCGGGTCGTCATGAAATCATCAAACGTAAATAAACTAATAAAATATTTCTAAAATATAAGATAAAGACTGTTTCGACAGTCTTTATTTTTTTAGAAATATTTTAGCCTTTCCTCATGAGAAATACACAATTGTATCGTACAATAAATATGTCAAATCAAGAACAGACAGTGCTGCGGATGGAAGGAGAAGGACATCCGTTTGGAAAGGGAAAGGTGAGAATATAAGTGTTTGACAAAATGTATTATGAAGAGAATAATATTATTCCAAAGAAGGAGTATAACAATATAATCGATACTTTACATAAAGAGAAGAAGTTCAGACCAGCCAGGATTTCTGTTATACGAAAGATATTTTTCAATAGAGAGATCAATTATCTGTCAGATGCGGTCAGTGTGAATCACGGGAACTCAGACAGCTATTGTATTATGATGACCGACTGGCAGACGGACCAGTTGATTCTCGAGAAGAAGTGCAGGAGAGAAGGCCTTATCTCCAAGAGTTATCTGAAGCTGTCAGAGAAGCAGTTTGAACAGATTCTGGATGGTGATTATGAATGGATGGCTGCTTCCAGAGAAAGTATATTGAGAGATTTTTATCTTCAGCTGACGATCAATCAGATGAGACCTGGGGTTGTTGTGGATTACGAGCGTCAGGCCTTTCGGATGAACAGCAAGAAGGAATATATGGTTTTTGATCTGGCTATCCGATCTACGTATCTTTTCACCAAAGATACAATATTGAGCCCATTGTTGGAACAGACAGAGCGCCTGGAGAAGAATCAGGTGGCTATGACTTACAAGCAGATGGCAGAATTGCCGGGCTTTATTTACCGTATGACAGGAATTGAGCAGAAGAATCAGCGGCTGCTCCCTGAATTTGCATAAATATCACCCCAAGAACAAAAGAAAAGGATGTCCCATGACAGATGACAGGATCTGACAGTGAGGGGACATCTTTTTTTGACGTCTACAGATTGAAGAGAACCCTATTTAGTGATAAAATACATTATGCGAAACAGAATTCAAGTTGAACAGATAGGTTGAATAGATAGTGAATGAATGGGAAGAAAAGAAGGTGAGAGAACGTGAAAGAAAAAATTCAGCTATTATCAAGAGGTGTATTTGAGTATGAGAATCCGGATATAGAGATATCGGAGAAAGAGATAGAACTGGAAGTGGAATTTGGCAGTCGGTATACAGGAGCTATTCAGTTGAACAGCCGTAATCATATTGAAATACGTGCCATGGTTTTCTCATCGAATAAGTGGATGCAGTGTTTGGAGTCAACGATTATAGGAACATCAGGGAGCATACATTATGTTTTTGATACACAGGCTCTGGAGATTGGAGAAGTGTGTGATGGTTGCTTTTACGTTGTCAGCAATGGCGGTGAGATAACGGTCCCGTACAGAGTGAAGGTATGTGCACCATTTTGCACCACCAGTATGGGGGACATCAATGATCTGGATCAGTTTGCGGCTTTGGCCAGAGATAATTGGGCGGAAGCTTTGAAGATTTTTAAGACACCGGAATTTGAACGGGTCTTTCTGAACAATAAGAAGAACAGACAGATTTACGCAACGCTGATCAAAGGGCAGGATGTGTCTCTGGCTATGGAAGAATTTTTATGTACGGTGAAACGAAAACAGCCGGTACAGATCAGAGTGTCCCAGGAGTTGATTGAATTTGAGAATCTTAGTCATACAGTCAGCGAACGTCTGCTGATCGAGAAGAGTCAGTGGGGACATGTGAAGATTCAGGTGTCTGCTGATGGTGATTTCATCAAAGTTTATAAGCAGACGGTGACGGATGAGGATTTTCTGGGCAGCTATTATCAGTTGGAATATCAGATCATTCCGGGAGCTAATTCGATTCACACAGGAGAAATCATATTAGAGACATTAAACCAGAGAATCGTGGTGCCGGTCTGCTGCAGAAGAACCAAGGTAAAAGATGAAGATTACATTGAGCGTAAGTCTCTGAAGGATTCCTGGATGCATTTGCGCAGGCGATATCTGGCCTACGAACTGCATCAGATTACCAGGGAGCAGATGATATCGGATGCCCGGGAAGATATTAATGGCTGCTTAAACAACAGCAAAGACATTATCTACAAGGTTATTGAAGCGGATTTTCTTCGTATGGAAGGAAATATAGAAGAAGCACGGTCGATTTTGGAGACGATCAACGGCAGAGAACTGCGATACCGTTCAGCGGTTTCATACAGCTATTTTCTTTATGTGAATGCTCTTTGCCGACAGGAAGAACAATATACAGAATACGTTCGCGATTCAATCCGGTTTTATACAGAGGGTCAGTATCATGACAGATGGGAATTATTCTATATGCTGATGAAACTGGATACAAGAGAGTCGCAGCATCAGACCAGAGATTTCAGACAGATCAAAGAACTTTATGACCACCGGATGGTAGGCGGTGTGATGTATCTGGAGGCAGCGAAGATCATCAACGAGGATCCTTCTCTGATTCGAGAGATGGGTGATTTTGAGATCAGCTTATTTTTGTGGGGACTGCGCCATGACTGTCTGAATCGGGAAACTATTTTCAGGTTTGCGGACCTTGTTCTTCGCATGAGAAGCTATCATGGAGCATGTCTTCATGCCATGATTGAAATGTGCTCGATTTATGAGACAAAGAATATTCTTTCTGCAGTGCTTCATTTGCTGATTCTGGGAGAGAAGAAAGAGAAGGTCTACCATCAGTGGTATGAACTGGGCATCAAGTCTTCGATTAAGATGCCGGAGCTGTATGAATATTATATGGCGACACTGGATATGGCTTCATGTAAGAAGCTGCCGGTGCCTGTATTGATTTATTTTCAGTATGATAATCATCTGCAGCTTGATCAGAAAGCGTTCCTTTTCCGTTATGTCATTGAGCATAGAGATCAATTGGACAGGCTTTTTACAGCTTATGATGGCATTATCCGGGCATTTACATTTGAACAGCTGCAGAACGGTGTGATTAATGAGGATGTCGCGGTTTTGTATGATCATTATCTGACAAAAGAAGCGATGACGCCACACGTTGTCAAAGCGATGCCGGCAGTTATTTTCAAACATCATATTCATTGTGACCATCCGGGAATTAAGGGTGTAGTGGTAGATTATTCAGAACTGGGTGAAGAGAATTATTACCCTTTTGTTCATGGAGATGCTTATGTGGATCTTTATATGGATGACTATAGGATCGTGCTTGTGGATGCCAAGGGTGGGCGTTATATGTCCACAATTCCATATACGACAGGCAGACTGATGGATGTTGGTAAGTACATCAAAATTTGTTATGAACAGGGAAGAGACAACAAGATGCTTGTTCTTAACAGAAGTGAACGGGCGTTAAAATATCAGATGATGGATGATGTTTCAATTGAAACTTATAAATGTGTCTTGAAGCTTCAGGATGTCAGCCGTCATTATCAGAAGACAATTCTTAAAAACCTGATTGATTATTACTATGATAATTATGAAGGAGAGACATTGGAGAAGTATCTTCTTCAGCTGGATATTCATTTGCTTGGGCATTCCGAACGCAGTCACATCATTGAGTATTTTATTCAAAGAGGACTGTTTGATAAAGCTTATGAGGCTATCAGGGAGTATGGCTATGAGGGAATTCAGGATAAGCGGGTTATGCGCCTTTGCTCAAGGGTGATCAGGGAGAAAGATTTTGAGAAGGATGATCTGCTTGTAGAACTGTCTTATTTTGCGTTCTCAAATGGCAAATACGATGAGACGACGCTCCAGTATCTGATTTTGTTCTATGCCGGAACAACAGAAGGTCTGTATGCGATATGGAAAGCGGCCGGAGATTTTGAAGTACCGGCTGCACAGTTAGAAGAACGATTGCTGTGTGAGATTTTGTTTACAGAAAACCATGTGGCAGAAGGATGTGAAGTTTTTGCTTCATATTATAACGATCATCCGGGACACAGACTGACAAGAGCATTTCTTGGCTATTATGGATACCATTATCTGGTTCATGGCCAGACAGCCGGAGAGAAGATTTTTCAGATTATGGAAATTGAGCTGGATCAGCTCGAGAATGCGAGGAATGTCTGCGCGCTTGCACTGCTGCAGTATTATTCAGAGGCAGAGCATGTGGAACCGGAATTTTATGAACGGCTGCAGCATGAAGTATCTGCGTTTATGGACAAAGGGATCCTGCTTCCGTTTTTCAAAAAATATGCCGGTGATGCAGAGGTTCCGGGAGAACTGGCGGATTTTATGTATGCGGAATATCATACAAGCCCGAAATCTGCAGTGACGATTTATTACCGCCCGGCAGATCAGGAGAGTGCGGAGTGGATACATGAACCAATGCGGCATATTCTCGGCGGCATTTTTATTAAAACTTTCCAGTTATTTGATGGAGAGGCGGTCGAATATTATATTGCCGAGCAGGATGGAGAACAGCTTAAGACCGGTGATAAGAAGAGGCTTGCTGCACCGCGGTCATCGGATCAGTGGCCGGGGACAGGTGTGGAATTGTTGAGCCGAATGCATCAGGCAATTCAGGCCGAAGATGATCAGGTAGTGGATGAACTGATTCTTTCTTATGAGCGCGTCAATGAGATGACAGATCAGTTATTTGAGTTGAAATAGGAGACACAGAGAATGGAAAAACAAAAGTTGATGGTTGGATACGATCTGTGTACAGACTATTCACAGATCAGTTATTACAATATAGAGAAAGATGAACCGGATTCTGTTGAACTGGACGGGCAGGCGGAAATTCCTACCGTGCTCTGCAGGTTGTTTGCCGGTGACGAATGGCTGGTGGGGCAGCAGGCAGTGAAAGCGGCACAGGAGGGAAAGGGTGTTCCGGTCAGGAACTTTACGACGCACATCGCCGATGACCCGATGGTGGATGTAGCCGGTGAACGGATGGAGAAGTCTAGTCTTATCAGCATTTTTCTGACAAAGACCCTTAAGGCGATAGAGAATGTCAGTGCGTCGGCGGAAATAGGCTTCATAACGATCACCATGGAAGATATTGATCTGGCGGCAGCGGATGCGCTGAAAAGGGCGATTGCATCCATGGGGATGGATGCAAAATTACTGGCATTGGAGAGCCACCGTCTGAGTTATGAATATTATGCACTGTCACAGCGAAGAGAGCTTTGGACGCATGATGTGGGATTGTTTGAATATGACAGACATGGCTTGAGATATCATCATTTGAGTGTTTCATGGAAACATCATCCGCCGGTAGTGACTGCAGAGACAACGGAGCTGAAACAATATCTGGATGGGCATGAATTGTCAGATCAGGTACCGCCGGAGATGGACAGAAAATTTCTTGAGGCCATCAAAGAGGTTTCTGCCAGAAGAACGATCTCAACTTATTATCTTATGGGAGAAGGCTTTGCTGAAGCAGGATCCGGCAAAAGCTGGATGAATCTTTCGTTGAAGCAGCTGTGTGCTATGAAGCGTCATGTCTTTGTAGGTCAGAATCTTTATGCCAGAGGTGCCTGCTATCACAGTTATGATCAGGGTGCGCTTGGAAAGAAGCCGGGATTTGCAGCAGCCAATGCAGGTTTGTTGACAAAGGATATTTATCTGCGTTCTGTACATAAGCATGCGCCCCGGAAACTGGTTCTGGCAGCGTCAGGAACACCGTGGTATAGTGCTGTTTCGAAAACGGCGATTATCATTGATGACCAGGAACAGCTGATCATCAGAATGAGAGATCCGCTGACTAATTTTGAACAGACAGAAGTCTTACAGTTGGATGATCTGCCGGAGAGGCCGCCGAAGACGACAAAATTACTCATTGAGACATCTTTTCAGTCAGAAACAAGCTGCTGTATTAGGATTACAGATATTGGGTTTGGTGAGATTTTTGCGGCAACAGGCAAAGTATGGGAGAAACAGTTTGATATCACCGAAGCGGCAGCAGTCCCTTTGCAAGCGGGGAAGGAGTCGGTCATTGAAGCAACGATGCCGTTGGAAGTTTTTCCGTTAGACATGAAGATGTCAGGGACACGCATCTTTTCACTGGAGGAATTATGTTGGTATCTCTCAAAGAACGTTTATGTTACGACATATGATCTTTTCGATGAGAAGATGTTTTTCTGGATGGACAAAATTACCGGGAATCATTCTCTGGCATTGGCCATTGCCAATTACAAATCTTCCGGAAAGGCATTGAAGGAGATTGTCCGATTGCTTTTAAATGCTGTGGATTATCTTGACAACGGTGAGATTGCCAGAATTTATAATAAACTGACGGAGATGGAGAACCAGAATCCGCTGGAACAGATGCGGCTTGCGGCAGATAATTATAATCGTTATGGCCATTATATGGCAGCACTGAAAAACTATCACCATGTTGTTTATCAGATGTCGCATGATTATGAAGAAGAGATGACAAGACAGTTTAAGGCGGACACATGGCATAATATGGGGTTGGCATTTCTGAAGCTGCACAATTTAAAATGTGCGGCGGAATGTATGGAGAATGCGTTTGAGTTGGTGAAAACGCAGGAATTTCTGGCACCGTATATGTATGTGCTGGAATTGATGGGAGATCATGAGAGAATTCTGGCATTGATCCGTCAGGAAGAAATTACGCCGGATATCAGTGATGCGATTCTTAACCGGTACAAAGAGGCCGAGAATCAGTGCAGGGACTCAGCGTCCAACAAAAAGGTTCAGAACGGACTGGCATTTAGAAACAGCGATTCACCTGAGAAATACAGGGAATTTGTTATAGATTATCTGGAACAGCAGAAGAAAAATTATGATCTGTCTTAGCCGATATTAGAGCAGCAGAAGCAGTGCTGCCGGAGATGCAGATCGGATAGAAAGGTTTTATAAAAATGGAAAGACATTATTATACACAATACAGTGAAAATCTTCAAAGAGAGATGCATGTACTGGTTTATGGCTATACGGGGGTGCCGATTATTGTATTCCCGTGTCAGGACAGTATGTGTGATAATTTTGAGAATTTCGGCATGATCGATGTGCTTCAGGATTATATTGATGGTGGAAAAATCCAGCTCTTTTCCGTTGATACGGTGGATAAAGAGAGCTGGTCTGACACATGGGGCGATAAAGGCTATCGTGCATGGGTACAGGAATGCTATTATCATTATATCGTAGATGAAGTCCTTCCGATGGTACATGAGATTAATGGTACAGGACAGCTTCCGCTGACATTGGGATGCAGCCTGGGTGCGACACATGCAGCCATCGTATTCTTCAGAAGACCGGATCTTTTCGGCGGTGTGCTCGGTATGTCCGGCTGTTATGATGCCACCTATTTCACAGATGGATGGTGCGATGAGAATCTGTACAATAATTCTCCTGTTCATTTTCTGGAGAACATGCCTTCAGATCATCCATATATCCAGCTGTATAATGAGAGAAAAATCATTCTCTGTGTAGGACAGGGCAACTGGGAAAGTGAGGGTATCCGTACAACGGGTCAGATGTCAGATATCTTCTACAGAAAAGGTATCCATGGATGGACAGATTTCTGGGGATATGATGTGGATCATGACTGGCCATGGTGGAAAAAGCAGATCCGCTATTTCCTGCCGTTTCTTGTTGATTAATAACATACTTATAAGACACAAAAGCTCCGTCTTTTCTTTTAACAAAGAAAGGCCGGAGCTTTTTTCTTATGGTTGTTATCCCAACAATTTAACATAGAAAAAGCAAACTGTCAATTCAAAAGTCAAAACTTTTGAATTAAAAAAATATAGCAAAAATTTGTGCACTTTTACGTGAAAACAACCGTTGACTTTTAGGGAACATAGGCATATTATAAGTGTAACAGCTGTTGAAACAAAAGTTATAAACTTTCAAAACAACAATCAAACAAAAAAGTCATATTAGCAGCAATAAATTTTCAACTTTGTTGTTGCAAAAGTCAAAAAACGGGAATAACATAGTAGAAAGGAGCTTTTATTATGAAGGCAAGAGGCGTAAGATTACACGCAGCAAATGATTTGAGACTGGAGGAGTTTGAACTTCCTGAGATTACAGATGACGAGATCCTTGTAAAGGTTGTTTCAGACAGTATTTGTATGTCAACTTACAAATGTGCCATTCTGGGAACAGAGCACAAAAGAGTACATGAGGATGTTGCAGAGCATCCGGCTATCATGGGACATGAATTTGCAGGTGATATTGTAAAGGTAGGTAAAAACCATCAGGATCAGTTCAAACCAGGCATGAAATTTACACTTCAGCCGGCTCTGAACTACAAAGGAACAATGTGGAGCCCTGGCTACTCTTATGAATTTTTTGGCGGAGATACAACTTACTGCGTGATTCCTGCTGAGGTTATGGAACTGGGATGTCTGTTAGAGTACAAAGGCCGTGCTTACTATGAGGCTTCTTTGGCAGAACCGATGTCCTGCAGTATTGGTGCTTTCCATGCAGCTTATCATACACAGATGGGTGTTTATACACATGAGATGGGTATTAAGGAAAATGGTAAACTTGCCATTATGGCGGGTGCAGGTCCTATGGGACTTGGTGCACTGACCTATGCCCTGCATCGTGATGTACGCCCTTCCATGGTTGTTGTCACAGATCTGAATCAGGATCGTCTGGATCGTGCAGAAGAGCTGTTCCCTGTTGAGACATATAAGAAGGAAGGCATTGAGCTTCATTTTGTAAACACAGGCAATCTGGAAGATCCTGTTGCGGAACTGATCAGAATCTCCGGCGGCACAGGCTACGATGATGTCTTCTGCTATGCACCGGTTGCTGCCGTTGTGAAACAGTCCAGTGACATTCTTGGCAGAGATGGCTGTCTGAACTTCTTTGCAGGACCAACTGACAAGAACTTCAGTGCAACTATGAACTTCTATGATGTTCATTACAATTCAACACATGTTATGGGTACAACAGGCGGCAATACAGCAGATATGATCGAATCCCTTGAACTGACAGCAGCAAAACGTATTAATCCGGCAGTTATGGTCACACATATCGGCGGTCTTGATGCAGCTGCAGAGACAACACTGAATCTTCCAAAGATTCCGGGCGGCAAGAAGCTGATCTATACGCACCTGTCCATGCCTTTAACTGCACTGGATGAATTACGTAAGGCTGCAGAGGAGAGAAATGATAACCGCTATACAGCACTGGCTGATATCGTAGATGCCCATCAGGGATTATGGTGTCCTGAAGCTGAAGAATATTTACTTGCAAACTTTATTACAGAAGAATAGAAACCGTCAGAATGCTCTGATTCCGTCAGGATAACAGGATTCTGATGGGGAGGAGCGACGATGGATGCAATGGAAATACGCAGAAATGCGATTGTGGAACTGGTAAACAAGTATGGAACAGTGAGTTTTTCACAGATTAAGGAACAGTTTTCGAATGTGTCTGAGATGACATTGCGTACAGATCTGAAGGCACTGGATGAGGCAAAGGAGATTGTCAGAATCCATGGCGGGGCCAAGTCTGTACAACTGGTGATCGGAACCGATGATTATCTCACAAGACGTGCTGTGCGCAATATACAGGCAAAGCAGGAGATTGCGAGAAAAGCTTTGAAGCTTATTCAGCCGGATACGGCGATTTTCATGGATTCCGGAAGTACTACAACAGAGTTGGCAAGAGTTTTTCCGGATCAGTCCAATCTGATCTATACAACAGGTCTTTCCTGTGCCACTGAGCTGGCGAATCTGACGAAGCCGGTCATTATGCTGCCGGGTGGTCAGCTGAACCGCTATAGTATCAGTGTGTATGGTATTTCAGCCATTCGTGAACTGGAACAGGTTAATTTTCATCAGACGTTTCTTGGGGTGACGGGCTATTCGATGAAAGCAGGTTTTACCTGCGGCAACAATGAAGAGGCGATGTTAAAAAGGACAGCAATTGAACAGGCAGAACAGGTGGTGGTTCTGATGGATGCTTCCAAAACTGATATTAAGAGTACCTATACAATTTGTGGACTGGCAGATGTGGATATTATTATATCTGACGGCAATCTGCCGAAGGAATTCCTGTTGGCCTGTGAAACGCACCATATTACAGTTTATTAATCGCTGAGAGTGTGTATATTTCCCATTGCGGCGCCGTATAAGACGTTATTGGGAGGTATATCGTGAAAAATAAAGTACAGCAGTTTGGTAAGTTTTTATCCGGCATGGTTATGCCGAATATTGGGGCTTTGATTGCATTTGGTTTCCTGGCAGCTTTGTTTATTGATACAGGATGGATTCCAAATGAAAAATTAAATAGCATGGTATCACCGATGCTCACCTATTTAATTCCGATCCTGATTGCATCCACCGGGGGTAAGATGGTTGGCGGCGACAGAGGTCGTGTTGTTGGTGCCATTGCCGTGATCGGTGCCATTATGAGTGATACATCGATTACGATGTTGATGGCAGCTATGGTCATCGGACCATTGGGCGGCTTCTGCATCAAGAAGTTCGATGAGGCGATGGATGGCCATATGCCGGCGGGCTTTGAGATGCTGATCAACAACTTCTCAGCAGGTATCATCGGCATGCTGCTTGCGATTCTGGGCTACACTGTTGTAGGTCCGGTCATGAGCGCAATTCTGGTAGTGCTAGCTGCAGGTGTCAATATTCTTGTTGTACATGGCCTTCTGCCGTTGGTTGCTATTTTTATTGAGCCGGCAAAAGTCCTGTTCTTAAATAATGCCATTAATCATGGTATTTTCACACCGCTGGCAACAGCTCAGGCGGCGGAAACCGGCAAGTCGATCATGTACATGCTGGAGCCGAATCCGGGTCCGGGCCTTGGTGTATTACTGGCGTATATGTTCTTCTGTAAAGATATGAAGACCAAGCAGTCTGCACCAGGAGCAATCATCATCCATGTGCTGGGTGGTATCCATGAAATCTATTTTCCGTATATTTTGATGAATCCGCTGGTGATCATTGCACCGATTATTGGCAATATGGTTTCCATCTTCTGGTTTAATATGGTGGACTGCGGCCTTGTGGGACCGGCATCTCCTGGTTCCATCATTGCTTATCTGATGATGACACCGGGTTCTGATATATGGAAAGTACTGGTGGGTGTGGCAATTGCAACAGGTATTTCTTTTGCAGTGGCATCACCGATTGTCAAGATGGCAGGCGGAAAGAACAGTCTGGAAGATGCCCAGGCTGAGATGGCAGCCATGAAAGCGGAAGCCAAAGGGCAGACTGTACAGACTGAGATCAAAGATGCATCTCAGATCAAAAAGATCATCTTTGCGTGTGATGCGGGAATGGGCTCATCTGCCATGGGAGCAACGAAATTCAGAAATCGTCTCAAAGAAGTATGTCCTCAAATTCACGTAAGCAATACTTCAGTGGATAATATTCCATCCGATTGCGATGTTGCCGTTGTTCAGACCACGTTGGCAGAGCGTGCCAGAAAATCCGCACCGCAGGCGCAGCTTGTGACTATCGGTAATTTCCTGGCAGACCCGGCACTGGATGCACTTTATGAACAGTTATGTCATGCCGGCAGCGAGGGTGAAAAAGCAGCAGAGACTGCATCAACTGTTTCTGCCGCAGCACCGGGAAATGAGACTGAGGCAGCAGAAACAGATAAGCCGCAGATTCTTGTTAAGCAGGGAATCCGTCTGAATCAGAAGCCGGTTTCTAAAGAAGAAGCCATTCAGGCAGCAGGGGAACTGCTGGCAGAGCTTGGTTATGTAGATGAAACTTATGTAGATGCCATGCAGGAGCGTGAAAAACTGGTGACAACTTATATGGGTATGGGTGTTGCTATTCCACATGGTACCAGTCAGGCTAAGGAGACGGTTAAGAAGACAGGTATCGTATTCCTGCAGTATCCAGAAGGTGTGGATTTCGGAGATGAGAAGGCAGAACTTGTCTTTGGTATTGCCGGAATCGGTGATGAACATCTGGAACTTTTATCCAAGATCTGTGAGGTTCTGGAAGATGAAGAAGTTCTTGAGAAAATGAAGACAACTTCAGATCTGGAATGGGTAATGGAGCAGCTTTCTTAAGTGTCAGATGACTGAGATCGGGAAGGCGTATGGATATTATATATAGGGAATGAAAAAGCGGCTGTGCGGATAAGGTACAGCCGCTTTTCTTTTCAGACAGAAAGAATGTGTCAGGTGCACGGTTTGTTGATATTCGTGCTTGACAAATTTTCACGGTAATTATAATATAGAGAATAGAAAATGTGGCGAGAAAGAGGAGTAGATACAGGATCTCTTCAGAGAGAGCGGTTTGGCAGCTGGAAGACCGCTTAGAGCAATGTGTATTGAAGGTAGCTTTTGAACAGGATGGCTGAACAGGAACAGGCGGCGAAGGGTTGACGACCGGTTTTAGTAGGCTGTAACGGGTAGCTCCGTTAAAGGCTCTGAAGGCATATGAAAGTGCATGTATCGGTCTGTTGGTCAGATTGTTGTACTTATCGGTTCGGTGAGTTGTGCATGTGATTGGAATATGTGAATAAAGGTGGTACCGCGAGCTCTCGCCCTTTTGGGATATGAGGGCTCTTTTTTTACGCGAATATCGCGACAATGAGTGAAACTCGCTAAGTGTGTTTCTGCTCGTTGGTGACTGATATGGAATTCTGATTTTTGCAGATTTTTTTGAACAGTCACTTTACAAAGAAGACAGGAGATTAAAATTATGGAAATGGAAAAAACTTATAATCCTGCGGCCATTGAAGAGAAGATTTATGACCGCTGGCTGCAGAAGAAGTATTTTCATGCAGAGGTAGACAGAAGCAAGAAACCTTTTACAATTGTGATGCCGCCTCCAAATATTACAGGACAGCTTCATATGGGTCATGCTCTTGACAATACGATGCAGGATATTCTGATCCGTTATAAGAGAATGCAGGGCTATGAAGCATTATGGCAGCCTGGTACAGACCATGCCAGCATTGCGACAGAAGTTAAGATCATTAACAAATTAAAAGAAGAAGGCATCAGTAAAGAAGAACTCGGACGTGAAGGTTTCCTTGAGAAAGCATGGGAATGGAAGGAAGAGTACGGCGGCCGTATTATCAAACAGCTGAAGAAACTGGGCTCTTCCGCTGACTGGGACAGAGAGCGTTTTACAATGGATGAAGGCTGTTCCAAGGCTGTAGAAGAAGTTTTCTGCAAGCTGCATGAGAAAGGCTATATTTACAAAGGCTCCCGAATCATCAACTGGTGTCCTGTCTGCAAGACATCAATTTCCGATGCAGAGGTAGAACATGTAGAACAGGTCGGCCATTTCTGGCATATCAAGTATCCGGTAGCCGGTGAGCCGGGAAGATTTATCGAAATTGCCACAACCCGTCCTGAGACATTACTGGGCGATACAGCGGTTGCTGTTCATCCGGAGGATGAGCGTTATATGGATCTCATCGGCAAGAATGTTATTCTTCCGCTTGTGGGCAGAGAAATCCCTGTTGTAGGCGATTTACATGCGGATAAGGACAAAGGTACAGGTGCTGTTAAGATTACACCGGCCCATGACCCTAACGATTTTGAGGTTGGTAAGAGACATAATCTGCCGGAGATCAATGTGATGAACGATGATGGTACCATCAACAAGCTTGGCGGCAAATATGCAGGCCTTGACCGTTATGAGGCCAGAAAACAGATTGTTGCAGATCTTGATGCCCAGGGTTATCTCTGCGGTATCGAAGATATTACACATGCGGTTGGTACCCATGACAGATGTAAGACAACAGTAGAGCCGATGATCAAACCTCAGTGGTTTGTTGCTATGGAAGAAATGGCAAAGCCTGCAATTAATGCAATCAAAACAGGTGAATTGAAATTTGTTCCTGAATCCTACAGCAAGACTTATCTTCACTGGCTTGAGAATATCCGTGACTGGTGTATTTCCAGACAGCTCTGGTGGGGCCACAGAATCCCTGCATACTACTGTGATGAATGCGGTGAGATCGTAGTATCCAAAGGTATGCCTTCTGTATGCCCGAAATGCGGATGCACACATTTCACACAGGATCCGGATACACTGGATACATGGTTCTCATCGGCATTATGGCCATTCTCAACACTTGGCTGGCCGGAAAAGACAGAAGAACTGGATTACTTCTATCCGACAGATGTTCTTGTTACAGGTTATGATATTATTTTCTTCTGGGTTATACGTATGGTATTCTCAGGTTATGAACAGACAGGCAAGGCACCGTTCCACACTGTACTGATCCATGGTCTTGTCAGAGACTCACAGGGCCGTAAGATGAGTAAATCTCTTGGCAATGGTATCGATCCGCTGGAAGTTATCGACAAATACGGTGCTGATGCCCTGAGACTCACACTGATCACAGGCAATGCACCGGGTAATGATATGCGTTTCTACTGGGAGCGTGTGGAATCCAGCCGTAACTTCGCCAATAAAGTATGGAATGCTTCCAGATTTATGCTCATGAATTTTGAGCAGGCAGCCGAGAAAGGTATTTCCATCGATGGCGTATCACTGGCAGACCTGACACAGGCTGACAAGTGGATCCTTTCCAAGATGAACCGTCTGACGAAGGATGTCACAGAGAACATCGATAAGTATGAATTGGGTATTGCCGTATCCAAGATTTATGATTTCATCTGGGAAGAATTCTGCGACTGGTACATTGAAATGGTGAAGCCGAGACTTTACAATGACGAAGATAAGACAAAGGCAGCAGCCCTCTGGACACTGAAGACAGTCCTGATCAATGCACTGAAGCTGCTTCATCCATATATGCCGTTTATCACAGAAGAGATTTTCTGCAATCTTCAGAATGAAGAAGAATCCATTATGATCTCCAAGTGGCCTGAATACAAGGATGAATGGAACTTTGAAGAGGATGAGAAAGCCGTTGAGCTGATCAAGGAAGCTGTCCGCGGTATCAGAAATACCCGTACAGGCATGAATGTTCCGCCAAGCAGAAAAGCCAAAGTATTTGTTGTATCTGAATCTGAAGAAGTCAGAAATATTTTCGAGAATTCAAAAGCTTTCTTTGCAGCACTTGGTTATGCCAGCGAAGTTGAAGTTCAGTCTGATAAGACAGGTATTGCTGAAGATGCTGTATCTGTACTGATCCATCAGGCAGCCCTCTACATGCCGTTTGCGGATCTTGTAGACATCGACAAAGAGATCGAACGTCTGACAAAAGAAGAAGATAAGATGAACAAAGAGATCAAGAGAGCACAGGGTATGCTTTCCAATCCGAAGTTTGTCGATAAAGCACCTGCTGATAAGGTGCAGGCAGAAAAAGATAAGTTAGAGAAATATACACAGATGCTGGCACAGATCCAGGAACGTCTGGCAGCACTGAAATAAGAGTTTACGATTACTTGAATTAAACAATGTTTTATCCCGGATTCCTCCCGGACAAGGCCATCATTGACTTTTGTCAGGGGGGAATCTTGCAGGATTGGGAGAGATAACCATGAATTATGCAGAGGCAGAGGAATATATTAATCAGATTCCTCGTTTTTCAAAAGTAAAATCAGAAGAAAATGTGGATGAGATACTGGCTTTATTTGGTCATCCGGAGAAAAAGTTTGCTTATATCCATGTGGCCGGAACCAATGGAAAAGGATCTGTCTGTGCATTTTTGGACAGTATGCTCCGGAGGGCAGGAAAGAAGACAGGGCTTTTTACGTCACCGCATTTGATTACGACAACGGAACGGATGAAGATCAATGGACAGAATATATCGGAAGAAGCCTTTACTGAAATTTTCGAGGAATTGCTTCATGTTGTCAAAGTGCGCGAAAAGGAAGGACATCTGCATCCGACGTATTTTGAATGGCTTTATCTGATGGCGATGCTCTGGTTTGGCAGACAGGGGATTGAGTATGGGATCATTGAAACCGGACTTGGCGGCAGACTGGATGCCACCAATCATATCGCGCAGCCTGTTTTAACCATCATTACATCCATCAGCTATGATCATATGGAAATTCTTGGCTCAACCCTGACGGAAATTGCAGGGGAGAAGGCAGGTATTTTGAAGGCAGGCGTACCGGTCATCTGTGATGGCAGTGAACCGGAAGCGGTGGCTGTTATTCGTAAGAGAGCGGCGCTTTTACACTGCCCACTGAAAGTAATTGAGCCGGAACAGGTTAAAATTCTCTTAAATCGGGGCAAAAACATTGATTTTTTATTGCAGGATAGGTATGATAATAAGAGTTACAGGATTCATGTGCAGACAGAGGCAGTTTACCAGACCATGAACGGTTCTCTGGCGTGGATGGCTGTAAAGGAGCTGCAGAAGCAAGACGCAGAACTGCAGCAGACGGAAGATGGTGTTTTTCTGGAGGGTATGGCGAATATGCACTGGCCGGGAAGACTGGAAGAACTGCTTCCGGGGGTCTATGTGGATGGCGCACACAATGTGGGCGGCATCAGGAAGCTCCGTGAATCCATTGCAGTTAGTTTTGCCGGCAGACCGGTATGGCTGCTTTTTGCAGTAGCCAGCGACAAGGATTACGGGGAAATGATACGAATTCTCTGCACGATTCCCAATCTGAAGGGCGTGACAGTGACTGAAATTGAGAATTATCGACGGACAGATCTTGAGACAGTTGCCTCAATATTTAAAAAGAACTGGCATGGATATGTGGGTCATTCATATAATATAAATGAAGCGATCATCACGAGTGAGCAGCAGGCGGCAAAGTATATGAATGCTGTACTTATTTGTGCGGGATCGCTGTATCTGGCAGGCAGTGTGATCGAAGCACTGCAGCGCTAGATGGTGCATCGACAGGGAGAGACGGTGCAGGAAGGACGGACAGATGATTAATTTTGAAGAAGAATTGAAGAAATTTAAGCCAAGCCTTGAAATTGATCAGGCGGAAGAGGCGATATATAAGAACGATCTTCGGGATGTAACGGATATTCTGGAGGATATGATGAAGGAAGTTAAAATTGCATCAGGAAACAAGCGTTTTTAGGGGGATAGCAGATGAATTGCATAAAATGTAATATGCCCCTGGAAAATGTCTATATATGCCCACATTGCGGTCATGTGGACAAGGTGGCCAAGAAGATCATATATTCATCCAACTGGCATTATAACCAGGGACTGGCCAAGGCAAAGGTACGAGATCTGAGCGGTGCCGTTACGTCACTGAGTCAGTCATTGAAATATAACAAACGGAATACAGATGCACGTAATCTTCTGGGGCTGATTTATTATCAGATGGGAGAGATTGTGGCAGCCCTCAGCGAGTGGGTCATCAGCGTTCATTTTCAGGAACGCAACAATATTGCGGCTGACTATATTCAGGCCATTCAGAACAATCCGGCCAAGTTAAAGGCAGCCAACAAGGTGATCCAGAAGTATAATCTGGCATTGAATTATGTGCAGGAGAACAATGCGGATCTGGCAATTATAGAGCTGAAACGTGTTGTGAACATGAGTCCTACATATATCAGAGCCTATCAGCTGCTGGGGCTGCTTTATATGCAGAGAAAGCAGTATGCGGCGGCCAGAAAGGTACTGATGCGTGCCGTCAAGGTTGACAGGAATAATATGACCACACTTCGGTATTTGAAAGAAGTGAATCATCTCCACGGTAAGCCGGAGAAAAATCAGCATGGACGCAAGGATGAATTCATGCAGATCAACGATCCGAACCCTATTGTTATAGAAGAGGGATCTGGACAGAATTATGCAGATTATAATACAGGATTTTTGTCATTTATCAATATTCTGATCGGTATTGTTATTGGTGCGGCGGTTATCTGGCTGCTCATTGTACCATCTATTACCAAGACAAAGGCATCCGAGTACAATCAGGCGGTTGTGGAATACAGTGCCCAGATCTCTGAGCGCAATAAGAACATTGATGATCTCCAGAATCAGATTACGGATCTTCAGAGCAAACTGTCTCAGTATGAGTCAACTGTCGGCAATACTGTGGATGATGCCGGTGCCAGTGAGCAGAAACTGATTGAGGCTGTAGGCAGCTATCTCCAGAACAATGTGCAGGACGCAGGTACGCTGATTGCTGAAATCGAGCCTGCAGCTATTACCAATGCCCAGGAGAAGAAGATTTACAATATTTTGAAAGAGGCGACAAAGAGCTCTGTGACAGAAACGCTGTACGCAAATGCAAAAGACAGCTTTGACAAGAAAGATTATGTGGCTGCCATCGATGGTATGACCAAAGTCCTTCGAATGGATGACAGCTATTCCTATGCCGTTTTCTATATGGGACGCAGCTATCAGATGCTTGGTGATACAGGCAATGCAGCAGGTTACTACAAACGCCTGATCCAGTCCTATCCAAACTCAGATATGGTAGACGATGCAAGAAAATATCTGGATCAGCTGGGTGACACCACAAGCATTGCCCCTGTGGATATTAGCGGCAGCAGCACAAGCGACAGCAATGACAATTCAGAGGACAACAGCAGCGACAACTCTGACGACAATTTGGGAGATAACACAGACAACGGATCATTAGACAATGGTGACGGCAGCGAAGAATAAAATTTCTTCTATAAAAATTGAATAGACAATGAAAATACAAAAGAAAAAGCATGATACTCCAATTAACCGGAGCGCATGCTTTTTCTTTTTTTGTTTGTGTGGGAGTATATTTTTCAGGAATCAGAAACCCGATAGCGAGGTATTTTAATATAAAAAGTAATTGAATACTTTTTAAAAGAAGGCAGGTGCTTCAAATTTGTTAGTAAATCTGGAGGATTGGGAGGAGAGTTTATGGAATATCGCATTGTCCGCGGCATTTTGTTTGTTTCACCCGGGAAGGAGATTGATCATTTCCGGGCGGAAAGAATTATCAGGTATACAGAGAGTCTGCTCAGGCAGCAGCGTTTTCGAACGCTGGTTTTTGATCTGGCGGATACTGTTTTTATGGACAGTGCCGGTGTGGGGATGATGATCGGACTTTATCGGGAAATCAGGGCCTGGGGAGGCGCTGTTTTTATTATCCGCATGCAGAAGGGGATTCGTCGGATTTATCAGATGGCGGGCCTGCAGAGGATCATTCCGAGCTATGACGACGAATCGCAGTTTATGGCAGCCATGGAGGGAGGGGGAAAAGATAATGAGGGATGAAATGAAACTGACAATGAATGCGATTGCAGAGAATGAATATTTTGCCCGGGTTGCGGTGGCGGCTTTTTCGGCCAAGATGGATCCGACCATGGAAGAACTTGCAGATATTAAAACAGCGGTTTCGGAGGCTGTCACGAATGCCGTCGTTCATGGTTATGACCACAAAGGCGGGATATTGGAGATTGATGCACGGATTGAGGATGAATGGCTGGAGATTGAAATCGAGGATGAAGGGATTGGGATCGATGATGTGAAGCAGGCTATGGAACCATTGTATACATCTCGTCCGGAGGAGAATCATGCCGGTATGGGGTTTACTTTTATGGAAGCTTTTATGAATGAATTGGAGGTTGTTTCGACGCCCGGACAGGGAACAAAAGTAAAAATGCGAAAGAAAATTGAAATGCCGGCAGCAGTTCGCAGAAAAAAGAGGTCTATCAGGTGACAGAAATCCGGGAGCTGCTGATGAAGGCACAGGCAGGCGACAAGGAAGCAAGAGAGCAGCTGGTTCAGAAAAACATTGGACTTGTAAAAAGTATTGTCAGTCGGTATACAGCCAGAGGTGTGGAAAAAGAAGATCTGATCCAAATCGGTCTGATCGGTCTGATAAAAGCAATCGATAATTTTGACACAACCTATGAGGTGCGTTTCTCGACCTATGCGGTGCCGATGATCGCCGGGGAAATTCGCAGATTTCTGAGGGATAATGGTGCCATTAAGGTGAGTCGTTCTATCAAGGATCATCGTGTTGCTGTCAACAGGAGCAGAGAACGATTGATCGAAAAACTGGGAAGAGAGCCGACGCTCCATGAAATTGCCGAGGATGTGGGGCTTTCTATGGAAGATATTTTGCTGGCCGTGAATTCAGGACAGGAAGTGGCATCCCTTCAGCAGATGATTTATGAAGGGGACGGCAGCAGCATCCGTCTGATGGACAGGCTGTCCGCACACAGTGGGGAAGGAGATGCTTCACTGGATCGGATGATGCTGGCAGATTCATTATCAGCGCTGGAACAAAGAGAAAGAGAACTGATTGTTCTGCGCTTCTATTATGATCAGACACAGTCACAGATTGCGAAACGGATGGGGGTATCACAAGTGCAGGTATCAAGGCTTGAGAAGAGGATTCTGAGAAAGATGAAGATGTATATCAGTTAGCGGGCACTGCGTGCCAGAAAGCGCAGTTCGCGGAGAGGAATATATAGCTGTGCTATTCGCTCACACGCTAAAGTGTGCGTCAAGCGCACACTTTGCTCTAAACCGTATGCATAGAACAGCAGTCTTTTTGGGAGACTATGCGGTAGGCGAGTTATTATGAGCAAATCTTCAAAATATGCAGAAATTCGGGAGATGAGAAAATGGAAGGTCAAAAACAGGTTGTCATTTATTTGATGGCAGATGATCATATTGAAGTTGAGGTGCAGCCGCTGACCATGGGAGATCTATGTGAAATTGTGGGAACGGACAGGAAGGTGGCGGATTTTGTCAAACAGATGCCGGTGACAGGCCTGCAGCCTCAAAAGACGGGTCGGAGTGTCATCTCTGTTTTAATGTTGGTGGAAGCAATCACAGTGCAGGTCCAGAAGCAATTTGCAGGTATCCAGTGCCAGTGCGTACTGCTGGGAGCGGAACAGTTGATTGTTGAATGGGGAGGCAAAAAGGCAGCACCGTGGTGGGTGACGATTTTGAAGACAGCATGCGTGAGTCTGATCATTCTGGCGGGTTCGGCTTTTACCATCATGACCTATGATCAGGATGTGGATGTGGCGGGAGTGTTTGGTCGGATTTATCAGCTGTTTGTGGGCTATGTGCCGGCACAGCCCGGGATTCTTGAGGCTGCTTATGCTTTTGGTGTGGCTGCAGGTATTCTGCTTTTTTTTAATCCTTTTGTTTCGGCGGCAAAGAGAAAGACACCCTCTCCTGTTGAGATTGAAATGGAGAAATATGAATCAGATATCAGGGATACGATTGTCAAAATTGATAATCGGTTAAACAAATGATAAGATTATATGAAAGATTTCGTTTCAATAAGCAGAAACTGAGAAACGAAGGGAAACAGGCTGTTTGACAGCCGTTGACAGGGGAAAAGGGTTAAGTTATAATGAAAGTTACTGTAAATAGAAAGAAAGGCGATTAGCAATGAATTTCAAAGAAAGAGATTTTATACCGATGCTGTTTGGCGGGGACATCAATACATACAGTGTTGCCCGTGCATTTTATGAACGTTATAAAGTGAAATCCTATACATTCGGTAAGTTTGCCACAGGTCCGAGTTACCAGAGTAGAATTATCGAGTATACACCAAACCCGAAGATTGACACAGATGAAGTTTTTATGAAGACAGTGAAGAGCTTCTGTGCCAAGCATGCAGACAAGACCGTTGTTCTGGTGGGCTGCGGTGACAGCTATGTGGCATTGATCAGCAAGCATAAGAATGAACTGCCGAAGAATACCATTGCACCATATATTGATTTTGACCTGATGAACAGTCTCCAGCAGAAAGAGACATTCTATAAACTTTGTGAGAAGCATGGCGTGGATTATCCGGGAACCATTATCCACAACAAAGAGATGGGACATGATTTCGAGATGAATTTCCCATTCCCTGTGATCTTGAAGCCATCCGACAGCATTCAGTACTGGGAGCATCCTTTTGATACACAGAAGAAGGTGTATACGATTAAGGATAAGAAGGAACTGGATCAGGTGCTGGATGACATTTACGGGGCCGGTTATACAGGCAAGTTGATCATACAGGATATGATTCCGGGTAATGATGAATATATGCGTGTGCTGACATCCTATTCGGATCACAACGGCAAGGTGAAAATGATGTGCCTCGGTCATGTGCTTCTTGAAGAACACACACCGCATGGATTGGGCAATCATGCAGTCATTATCACAGAGCCGAACAAGGAACTGATGATGCGTGTCAAAGATTTGCTTGAAGAACTGCATTATGTGGGCTTTTCCAATTTCGATATCAAATACGACAGAAGAGACGGCAAGTTCAAGTTCTTCGAGATCAACACAAGACAGGGCCGAAGCAATTACTATGTGACCGGTTCCGGATTTAATGTGGCTGAATATATTGTGGAGGACTTTGTTTACGGCAAGGAACTGCCGCTGCGTTACGCCAAAGAAGAGCATCTCTGGATGGTTGTTCCAAAAGCCGTTGCATTTAAGTATGTCAAGGATCCTGCTCTGAAGGCAAAGATGAAGAAGCTGATCAAAGAGAAGAAGGTCGTGAATCCAAGCTTCATGAAAGGGGATCTCGGCATGCCGAGACTGGCCCGTATGATCAAAACCCATCTGAGTCATTTTGAAAAGTACAAGAAGTACTATAGCTAGTACATCGTTTTCGAAATAACTATACCATTCACTTGCCTGCGAATCCGAGTGTACAGGTATAGTTATTTACGAAACGATGTACTAGGAGATACGGCGATTCCAGAGGAGACATGTCAGTATCGGCTGAGTGGAATTGCGTCAGGTCTCACAGATGTTTGAATTTGAACCTATACGTATGCAGTTAATTGCAAGGAGGAAATACGTATGAAAAATTATACATTAAAAGAATATGCGGATTTGCTGTCTTCTGTCGATATGCTGGCAGGGGCGGAAATGATGGGCAGGGATGAGACGGTCATTACATATCTGACGTATGATTCAAGGGCAGTGACACCGGGAACCCTTTTCATCTGCAAAGGTGCAGCCTTTAAAGAACAGTATCTGGAGAATGCGATCCGGGCAGGTGCTGTGGCTTATGTTTCTGAAGTACAATATGAAACAGAGACACAGGTGCCGTGTCTGATTGTGAAGGATATCCGTAAAGCTATGCCGCCGCTGGCTGAGATGTATTTCAACAAAGCATGGCAGGAATTGACGGTCATCGGTTTTGGCGGTACAAAGGGAAAATCCACATCTGCTTATTATATGAAAGCCATTGTGGACGATTATATGGCAGCCACAGGGGGCAAAGAAAGTGCTGTTTTATCATCCATCGACATATACGATGGTGTGATTCGACAGGAATCCCATATTACAACACCGGAATCTGTGGAGTTGCATGAGCATATGCGCCATGCGGTGGACAGCGGTATTACTTATCTGGAGATGGAAGTTTCCAGTCAGGCATTAAAGTATGACCGTGTGAATAATATGCAGTTTGATGTGGCAGTTTATCTGAATATTTCAGAGGACCATATCAGTCCGATCGAGCATAAGGATTTTGAAGATTATATTTCATCCAAGATGAAGATGTTTGCGCTGGCTAAACAGGCGGTTGTTAATCTGGATGCGGATTTTGCGGAGCGTGCCTTAAAGGCTGCAGAGGATGCCGGCAGCTTCAAGACATTCAGTCTGAAGGATCCGTCTGCGGATTTTTATGGCTACAATATTCACAAAGAAGATGGAGAAATCGTTTTCTCTGTGAAATGCAATAAGTTTGATGAGACATTTTCACTGACCATGCCTGGATTATTCAATGTGGAGAATGCCGTTGCCGTTGTGGCTGCAGCGACACTGCTGAACATTCCTCTCGAATACATCAAGTCCGGTCTTCACAGGGCAAGATCCAGCGGCCGTATGGAACTGTATACAAGTGCCGACAAGCGCGTGACAGCGGTTGTGGACTATGCCCACAATAAACTGAGCTTTGAGAAGTTATTCGGTTCCACAAGAGAAGAATATCCGGATCATGATATCGTGGCTATTTTCGGATGCCCGGGCTATAAGGCCTATATCCGCCGTAAGGACCTTGGTCTCATTGCCGGAGAATATTCCAAGAAGGTTTATCTCGTGGCTGAGGATCCCGGCAAGGAGCCTGTACAGCAGATTTCAGAGGACATTGCCCAGTATGTGGCTCAGAAGAATTGTCCGTATGAGATTATCGAAGACAGAGGTGTGGCTATCCACAAAGCCATTATGGAGTGCAAGCGGCCTACCGTTCTTCTGATTACCGGCAAGGGCAATGAGACGAGACAGAAATACGGCACGATCTATGCGGATTGCCGTACAGATGTGGAATATGTCAAGGAATATCTGGAAGAATATAACCATTCACCTTCCCATGTACTGGAAAATCAGAATTTAGACTAGTTTTTTGCGGAAAACATGGTAAAATATGTAAGAGGTAAGTATGCATTCATAATGAATAAACATACACCGAGAAGCAACGAAAATTTTAAGGAGGATAAGTAAAATGAAAATGAGAAAAGTATTAAGTGCTCTTCTGGTTGCAGCATGTACACTGTCAATGGCAGCATGCGGCAGTTCCAGTAGCAAAGAAACAACAGCAGCAGGTGAATCTGCTGCAAGCAGTGCTAACACAGCAAAGGTTATCGATGTGGATCTGACAAGTGAAGAATATGCATTTGGTGTGGATAAAACACAGCCTGAACTGCTTGAACAGACAAACACATTTATCCAGAAGATCAAAGATGACGGTACACTGGACGCTATCTGTGCCAAATACTTTGGTGATGGCGAACCTGAGGCTGTTGAATCAGCAGAACTTGACAGTTCCAAAGACCAGCTGGTTGTAGCTACAAATGCAGCTTTCGAGCCTTTTGAATACACAAAGGGTGACCAGTACTATGGTATCGATATGGAAATCGCCAAACTTCTTGCAGATGAACTCGGCAAAGAGCTTGTTATCCAGAACATGGATTTCGACGCGGTATGCTTATCTGTCAGCCAGCAGAAATGTGATATCGCTATGGCAGGTCTGACAATCAACGAAGAAAGACAGGAATATGTAACTTTCACAGATTCTTACTATCAGGCATCCCAGAGACTGATTGTGCCAAGTGCAGATACAACATTTGACGAATGCAAGACAGCTGATGAAGTTGCGGCTAAACTTGGTGAATTAAGCAGCTCTGACAAGATTGGTGTCCAGGCAGGTACAACAGGCCAGTATTATGTAGAAGGCAGCGATGATTGGGGATTCCCAGGACTTCCTGCTGAATGTGTAACTTATAAGAGCGGTTCCCTGGCTGTTCAGGATATGTTAAACGGCAACATCAACTACGTGATCATTGATGCTGCTCCTGCTGCAGCAATTACAGCATCTATCAACGCAATGCAGTAATCTTTATAACAGATGGGCCTACAACCCATCTGTTATGCTGTACGAGCCTGAAAGGATAAAGAAGAGTCATTATGGGAAATTTTGATCAGAAAGTTAACAAGTTTATAGAGATATTCTGGGAGCAGAATGGCTACAACAAGGTGCTTCAGGGTCTGCAGAACACCCTGATGATTGCCATTGCCGGTCTGATCATCGGTATTATTATCGGTACGGTCATTGCCACTGTCCGTGTGCTTCCGAAATATAAAACATTGCCGAAGGTGCTGAATGCGATCTGCAGCTTTTATGTTGCATTATTCCGTGGTACGCCTATGGTTGTTCAGCTCCTTGTCTTCTACTATGTTCTTTTACCGATTATCGGTTTGAAGATTACAGGTGTTCAGGTGGCGATGATGGTCTTTGGTCTGAACAGCGGCGCCTACATATCTGAGATTATGCGAAGTGGTATTCAGTCTGTAGACCCGGGACAGATGGAAGCCGGACGTGCAGTGGGTTTAAGTTTTGGTACGAGTATGATCAAAATTGTTATCCCACAGGCAGTCAAAAATATTCTTCCGACACTGGGCAATGAATTCATTTCCCTAATCAAGGAGACATCTGTTGTCAGTTTTGTCGGTGCGGCAGATCTTTATGTAGCATTTAACTATATCGGCAGCAACAGCTATGAATTTATGGTTCCATATCTTGTCATGGCATTGATTTATATCGTTCTTGTGCTGATTATTTCATTATTAATCAAATTGATGGAAAGGAGCCTGAAGAAGAGTGATAGACGTAATTAATCTTAAGAAAAGCTTTGGCGATGTCGAAGTTTTAAAGGGCATCAACATGACCATCAATAAAGGCGATATTGTGGCGATCATTGGACCATCAGGTTCCGGTAAGAGTACATTTCTTCGCTGCCTGAACTGTATGGAAGACCCGACATCGGGACAGATCATCTTCAACGGGGTGGATATTGCAGATATGAAGGTCGATATCAATATCCACCGAAGAAAGATGGGCATGGTATTCCAGCATTTTAATCTTTTCAACAACAAGACTGTTCTTGAGAATATTATGTTGGCACCTGTTTATACCCGTTGTCAGGAATTGAAGAAAGCCAAACGCCATAACCGTCTGGCGGCATTCAGTAAGAAAGAGCAGATTCCTGTGACCACCACCAAGGAGCAGATTAAGAAAGAAGCCAGAGAACAGGCCATGAATCTGCTGAAACGTATCGGACTGGAAGATAAGGCAAATGTTTATCCGTCAACACTGTCCGGCGGTCAGAAACAGCGAATCGCCATTGTCCGTGCACTGGCTATGAATCCGGATGTGATTCTTTTCGATGAGCCGACATCCGCCCTGGACCCTGAAATGGTCGGGGAAGTTCTGGAGCTGATGAAACAGCTGGCAGAGGAAGGCATGACCATGGTAGTTGTTACCCACGAGATGGGGTTTGCCAGAGAAGTGGCTTCCAGAGTCGTCTTCATCGATGAAGGTGTCATCAAGGAAGAAGCAGAGCCGAAGGAATTCTTCGCACATCCGAAGGATGTGAGATTGAAGGAATTTCTGTCGAAGGTGCTGTAAAATTGAATTTGAAGTGATATGATACAGGCCGTCCGGTCAGCGAAGTGCTGACTGGGCGGTTTTTTGATTCTCTGGGAATATCGTTGCTGATCTCATATGATATATTAAATACAACAAAGCAAATATATTTTTAGAAAGCGGAGGAGAAAAATGTTCTGGATTTTATTGATTGGCATCATTATTGTTTATTATGTATTAAAAGAGGAAGATAGTTCCGGCAGCAGTTCTAATAAGCGTTCCGGCACCACAACTTCAAAAGCTCAAGCAACTAAAACATTAAATGTACCGTATCCGTATAGCGCGATTAAAAGAATGAAAGTACCGGTATACATCTGGGAGACCGGAATCAACAACAAAATTGCGACGGATATTTTGACAAAGAAAATCATATATGATGAAGGACATCATCTGCTTGTATTACATTGTGGTTTTGGTTTTGAAAACAGAAATAATTTTGAAATGCATTGGGAGAATGCGGTGTTCTATGATGCTAATGGAAGAATGGTTGATGTGCAGCATAAAGGGTGCAGAGGAATTGTGCCAAAGTATGATGAGTTCGGTGAACATCCGGAGACAATAGTAGAGTATGAGTTAGATTAGTTCTGAGAGGCGAGTGTGAAAATTCGCCTCTTTGAAGTTTGCGCAGATAATGAGGAAAAACTCAAAGTATAAGTGACAAGTCTTCGGTCAAATATTCAAGGGAGATTTCCCGTTTCCGCCTTGCCGCCAGCATACGGGCAGCGTCAAAGGACGCATGACGAATAACAATCCGGCAATAGGTATCATGGGTATAGCGGATATGTTCTTGATAGGCTTCCTGTTCGGTCATGGAAACTCCCCATTTCTTCGATTATGGGAAAGGGCGGCAGCACTTTTTGCTATTTTTGAATGGTAATTGCAGATTTAATTCTTGCGACTATATCCAATGGTGCTTATTATGAGGGAAATTCCAAAAATCAAAATTGCCGCTATCCCTGTGATTAGCACATATGAATGAACAGAATTTACCATAGTAGCCATTCCCGGCCCATCTTCAAAATATTTTACAAAGTAAAATATTGGAATTACCACAATCAATCCCATAGTTTGCGCAGAACGAAAACCAAACCAATAAGTTAATGGCAAGCAAATTCCTGTCCATAATAATGGGATAATAATTGCTGCTGCAATCGAAAATAACCAGATAAGCATATCAAAGTTTTGAAAAATTATGCTGGATAAACTATTGAACGCAATGCTTCCCAAAATGCTGATTGCAACAGTATATATTACGGAAACATATTTACTTGCAACAACAGTAAAATTACTTATCGGCATAGCTAATTGATATTTTTTCCAGCTTGCCTTTTCATCACTTGCGAAACTCATAATATTTTGCATACCGATTGTCATGGCAAACATAATGGAAGCAAATAAGCCAGCATAAATTCCAGCATTGAAAATAAGCAGAACAATAGCTGCTGCTGCAATCAGAATAAGTTTCTTATCAATACTCTTGAAGAAAATGGATATGTCTTTATATATCAATCCTCGCATGATGTACCTCCTTTAACATAGAAAAGCATAATATCTTCTAATGTGGCATTATCCACAATGATGTTTTTGTATTTTCGTTTGAATGCTTCCTTGTCATGAACAAGACACTCCACGCTCATATTTGTAGTTCGGTGTATGATATAATCATCAGAGGAAAGCTGTGCAAATTTTTCTTTTCCGCACTTTGCCACGCCATAATTATAAACAAGATTATCTTTCTGTTCCTCGAAAATGATTTTTCCCTGATGAATTAAAATCACATAGTCTGCAATTTTTTGTATGTCCGAAGTAATATGCGACGAAAAGAAGATAGAGCAATCTTCATCTTGGATAAATTCCAAAAATAGGTCTAATACTTCATCACGCACAACGGGGTCAAGACCTGTTGTTGCTTCGTCAAAAATCAACAGTTTAGGTCTATGTGCCATAGCACAAATGATAGACAACTTCATTTTCATGCCTTTAGAAAATGTGCCAATCGTTTTCTTGGTCGGGATTTTGAATTTTTTCAAGTATTGTGAAAAAAGGTTATTATCCCATGTCTTATAAACTCCTTTCAAGATTTTTTCAATATCTGCGGCTGTAAACACATCATGAAAATTGCATTCATCAAAAACGACGCCAATATTTTCTTTGACAGTTGGAATTGTATGGTCTATTCCAAAGACTTGTATCTGTCCGCTATCTTTGCTTAGTTCATTTAATATCAGATTGATAGTAGTGCTTTTTCCTGCACCATTCTCGCCAATAAAACCTACAATCCTGCCTTTAGGGACTTTGAACGAAACATTGTCCAAAGAAAAATCCTCGAATTGCTTGCATAAATTCTGCACCAAAATGTTGTTATCCATGCCTGTCACCTCTCGTTATTCCTCGTAAAATAGTTTTAGAATATTCGTCATTTGCCCAAGACTAATGCCATGTGCTCGACCAATTTCTGCGACCTTTTGTAAAAGTTCTTCAGCAATTCGTAACTGTTCCTCTTGAATAAATTCCTTATTCTGTGATGCTACAAAACTGCCTTTTCCAGATACAGTTTCTATAAATCCATCTCTTGTTAAATCTTCGTATGCTCTCTGAACAGTAATAACACTTATATGCAGATCTTTTGCTAAAGCTCTCATAGAAGGTAGAGCTTCACCAGCGGATAATGTGCCGTCCATAATAAAACTTTTTACTTGCATACAGATTTGTTCGTAGATAGGCTTATCACTGCTATTACTTATGATAATCTCCACTTGCTCACCTCACTGTGCGTACTTATCGTAATAAGCGTACTTATTCGATAAGTACAGCATAGGCGATTTGTGTGAACCTGTCAAGAGAAAAGATGTAAATACATTCGGAAAAGTGAGTGGCTGTCTATCAAATTCTTGTGTGTTACTTTACCGCACATAAGCATTAAAGCCAGGAATGAAGCGAGGAATTATGCTCAGAACAGCAAAGCTGGATTGAAAAAGCGGAGAAAATGTTCCTTTCAGAAGGAAGTGTCAAACAATATGTCAAACAGATTTATTCGAAACTTCAGATTGAAGGTGATACCAGAACAAAGAGAAATCAGCTGTTACAGCTGTTGGAAGAAAATTCCTAACTATTGGTGAATAGCCATTGCAAAAAATCCATTGTATAATGTTGGTACAGTGGATTTTTCTTTTTCTACAAAGCAGAGGTGTGTTATATGTCATATGTAATTATTGGGCTGATTATTGTTGCTTGTATTATTCATTCAGTTTTAAAGAAATCAAAAGAGACTGCTGATCAGGCAGTAAATGATGCGATTGTGCCGGGAGTGATGAATACACTTTTTGATGATGTGCAGATGCATCCGGAAGGGCATTTACTGGATGTTAAGGGATCGAATATTCCGCTGCAAACATATAGCTATCTTAACAGCAGCGGCAATATTTGTTTTCGTTATCAGGGACATCCGGCAGAGTTGTGCAGCATTACTTTAACAGATGTGAATGACTACGTTGATGAGAATAACGATATGCGGCAGACCAATGAGCAGGAGATTTACCGGGGACAGTGGGTGTGCTGTGAACTTGGGGAGACATTTCCTAACGGTTTTACATTCTGGCCGAGAGGCAAACTGGATAAAATCTTCCGGACAAAAACGATTAAAACCGGGTATGAAGCTTTTGATAAACGGTTTAATCTCAGCTGTGATAATGAGGAGTGGGTGCTGTGTTTTCTGAATCAGGACAGAATGGCCCGGATTCTTGAACTGACGCAGACGGCTTTTGGAGAATTTGCTGTTTGTCTGCATGGGGATGGAAAGTTGGATCTGGCGGTGCACAGCGGCCATCATTTCTTTGAGGTGGGAAGAGACAGAAATAATCCGGAGGCATTGAAACAGCGCTATACCAGGGAGTTGAAATGGTGCAGGGATATGCTGGATGTCTTTATTTCCTAATGCAGAAAAATGCTCCTTCCGGGAACAGGTGCGTCCTTAGTCTGGGTTATATTAAAGTCACAAAAGAACAACAGAAATAAATTTTGCGGGTGAGCCGCATAAGGATGAATCTAAACGAGGAGATATACAATGAGTTTTTGTGACGAATTAAGAAAAATTGAATGGGAAAATTCATACAGCAATAAGAAGGAAGAAATCATTCATCGTGAGGTTGAAGGGCTGATTACGGGCATTAAGGTGCTTTCCCGTAATGCGGCAAGGGATGGCAAGCGAAATTTAACCGGATATTATGATCAATTTTATTGGGATACAACATTGCGGAAATGGGATACAGAAATGTTCAGCTTCGTATTGACGAGGTTGCGCAGAGAGAGGACAAAAAAATTTTTGCCCGAAAAACGGGCGTGACACTGTATTATCTGTGGCTGAATATTTCATGGTAGAAGAACAAGACAGGCCATCACATTCATGAAATGGAAATGTGATGGCCTGTTTGGGAATGTAAGGGTTTAATAAGATTCTTTCGGTTCTTTATTCTCCATATAAAATACCTTGCCTTTTGATCGAAATGGCAGTCGATTGCCATTGGGAATGAGAAAGGCATGTTCCCGTCGGATTTTTAGATTATCTTCGATATAGCCGTCTGTGATCACAAGAATCGGGCCGGAAGGTGGGAAGTCTTTGGCTTTTTCCAAAGCATCAATCCCGGGCTGAAGGATTGTGCCGCCTCTGCCGGTGATTTCTACTCTGCCTGCGATATCTTCCGGGGCCATGTATCCGGCATCGGTGGCCTCGGCATCGCAGAAGATGATTCGGACAAAGGGAACATCCTTGGCAGCAGCGTAGCTGGCAGCGGCACCCAATGCTAAGCCAATCTGTGCGGAACACATAGAGCCGGAAGTATCAATCACAACGCCAAAAGTTCGGCTTTCCAGCTCTTTTTCATGAAGAATGTAGCTTGGTCTTGGAATATCCGGCGTGGCGCCCTGGCGCCTGCTTGGCCTTGTATAGGTACGATGCTTTTCAAGAGGCGGGAATTGTTCATCAAACCATTTGCCCAGCTGCACTTCCCAGGGAATAGGCGGCATGGAAAGGGCGCGGATTTCTTCAATAAGTCCGGCCGGTAGATAGCCTCTGCTGTGGGTGGTGTGATAGTCAAGTCCTTCACGCAGCGCGTTCTTGAAAAATTCATCCAGACTGATGCCTTTGTGCAGGCCTTCAAATCTGGGACCCTGATCGCCAAACAGATCGCCTTTTCCGTATCCTCTGAAAGTGGCATGCTTTTTGAATTTCCGCATTTTTTGACAATAAGGTCATAAATGGCTTCTGCCGACATATTGTGCAGGCTTTCATCATACAGCAGATCTTCCTCCGGCATGCTGCCGATATGCATGGCAAGGAGCCAGTCATTAATGACATAATCGCAGGCAATATTCCATAGATAGTGATCCCGACCCTGGCATCGTTCATGGTGGCAGAGTCCGGCATGCAGATATTCATGGGCAAGGACGAATTTCCATTCCTCAAGTGTCAGACAACATGACGGATTGGTATATATTTCTCCGTGTGATGCATCCACGGCAGCAATATGTATTTCATATCTGCGGCATAAATCAATGTCTTCAATAATCTTAAAAGATGAGGCCAGGCCGCCAAGAAGGGGATAGTGAGATAAGAACCATTCAGAGGCTTTGGAAATAACGGTGTCTTTCTTTTTTGCGGCATCGTGTCCACCGGCATGGATAACTACTTTTTTGATGGAGTGATTAATTGCAGCTGCAAAAGTTTCGGTATATTCATTTTGTTCACCTTTTTTGTAGATGATGGGTGAGGAGAGGCCAAACATATCACATGTGCTGGATGTATTTAAACCGTATGTCTGTTTTGGGGATATGCCCTCTTTTTCCAGCAAATATTCATAAATCTTTCTTTCATCGTTCAGTTTGATGGGATAGAAAGCTGACGGGTCCTGAAAGAGACTGCCGCAAAAACCGATGTCCGCAAGAAATCTTGTTACATAGATATCGCAGGCTTTATTCCATACAAGAGGATAGATTTCTGCGGCAGAGGGCATTTTGTTTTTGTCAAAATGGCCAAAAGCCAGGTGGAGAAGGTGATGGGCCATGACATAGGCCCATTCAGCGGCATTCAGGCGGGCATGTATATTGACAGAAATCTCTCCGTTTTTGGTGACGCAGGCCAAACTGCTATGATTGGATAAATGTGCATTCCTGATTGCAATTGTTCCATCTAACTGGGAAAACAGCGGGTGTGACTGAAGCAGGTCAAAGCCGGCATAAATGGGTTTTAAGCCATCCGGCATATTGTTTTCATTGTAATAAAATTTTCTTCTCAAATAAGCCATAAGGATACCTTTTTATTGAATATTGATTGCGGAATAAAAATTATTTGCCGTTGACCAGTCGGGGCAGATCACGGATGACTTCAATCATAAACCAGTCAGGGAGAGCGGCGTTATCATCGGAAGCAACCACCATCTGGGCAATTTCGAAATTGATAGTAGATAAATCTTTAATCATGCGCTTGGCACGATAAACGAAAGAGAGCATATTGCCGGAAATATCCTGCTTACTTTTTGGCAGTTCGGAAATGAGCCTTGCACGGAAGGACTGTGCAAGAAAATAAAGAATATCCCGGTCTTCAGCTTTTGAAGGCCATTTTGTTTTTTCAGCAATAATATCGTCAAGCATATGATGATTGGCAAGACTCTTTATGTAAGCAAGAAACATGCCGGCATGGGAAGGGGTAAGACAGCCATAGACAAGCATTTTCAGTACGTGGCCTGAAAGTTCTCTTTTGCCGGCACCGTATTCTGTCAGGGCATCACTCAGCATGTGCCAGGATCGTGGTGTAGAGAAAGGTTCTTCTGTTTTGGGGGCTTCGGAAAAAAGATGGTCAGGCCGCTGGATAATGTAGTCAATGACCCATGGGTGAAGTTGATTGCTCTGAGCCCATTTAATCCATTGTCTTGCATCGGCTTTCATTTGAACATGGAACATACGGTTGATCAGGGCTGAAGACATGGTTTTCACAATAGCAGAGTCCTGAATTTGGTTTCCGGCACCAACCACAATGCTGCCTTCCGGGAGGTGATATTCACCGATTCTTCTTTCGTGAATAAGAGAATAAAAAGCTTTCTGAACTTCCTGAGAACAGGCATTGAGTTCATCAAGAAATAAGACATAAGGCTCTTTGCGGGCAATCATTTTCGGAGGCAGAAATTCGGAAGTTTCACCTCTGATCTGCGGAATGCCGATAATATCTTTCGGCGCTAACTGACTGCCGAGAAGCGATACACAGGGCAGGCCGATTTCGGTTGCAAATTGTTCCACAAGTGCAGATTTGCCGATACCCGGTGCACCCCAGATAAATACAGGTCTGCTTGGAGCAACATTGAGCAATATTTCCAGCAGGTCATCCTGTGTGACAGTAATTGGTAAATTCATAGAATCCTCTTTCTGGTGTTGTTTCAGGCAGTGATTTGACTGCGCTGCTGTTCATTATAGCGTTTCTTCTGGTTAATATGGCGGACTTTGGCTCTTGGATAGTACTTGCCGCAGTGTTGACAATAGGTTTTGTGTTCTGCTGCGCGGCCCTTTGAACATTCGCCGCGGCAGATATAAAATTTGCAGGGTGTTTCTCTGTATTTGCTCATAATGATTGCCTCCTGATGTCAGTTAAGGAAATGCTTTCTGAATTGATTAAATCTGATTGTTGCGTGCTCTTTGATTACAGAGTATAGCATGGATGAATGGGAAAAGCATTGAACTAGTAGTTGAAAATGACAGCAGCTGAGACGCTCAGCAGATAATAAATGAAATATTCAAAACAGGCCATCACATGTGGAAAATGTGATGGCCTGTTTTGGAATGCAAGCGTTTTACAATATTTTTATGAACATATATTTGATTTTGAAAAGTTATAGATTATGTTTTTTCAGGATATCCAGTACAAAATCTATGGATTGCTCACAGAGAGCAGCAATTTCTTCTGGTGATTTGCCTTGAGCAAAATAGGATAGAATTTGCATCTCTGTTTCGAGTGTATTTACCTGAGTTTGAAGCGTGTCAGCGCGTTCTTTTTCGCGTTCAGTGTTTTTATGTTCAGAAGAACGGCCTTCTTTGAAGCCTTCTTCGTAGCTGATTTCTTTTTCAGAAGCAATGTGTGCGGCACTATCATACTCTTTGAATAACATATCGGTAACCTCCGCTCTGTGTTCCCGTAAAATATCGGCAAGGATGCCCTTTTCAATGCATTCAGTAATTGTTTCTTCTATTGCGTCACCCAGTGAAAGTCCATCAGAAATCTTTTGGCGAAGCGCAGCCACAAATAATGAATACTGGTGGAGCAGCGGGCAGCGGTTCATGATTTTGGCACTGTGTCCGGCATTGATATTAATCATATGAGCAGTAAATTCTGCGGATGAAACTTTAGAAGCGTTTGTTCCGGCCATGCTGTCAGTCAATTTAAGGATTACTTCGTCTGCGGCTTTTTTTAATCCGTTATAAAAGACATAATAGCGTGGGACTGGAATGGTCAGTAATTTACTGGAATACATATCCAGACGATTCTTTTCAATAAATTTCTTTAATGCAGCACTGGTGTAAATCAATCCGCGAAGCGGCATATTCGGATTATAAGAACTCTGATGCTCAAACATGTTCAGATTCCAGTCAAGCAAAAATGACAAATCATTTTTCATTCCCATATACAGGAAATCATTCATGGTATAGAATTCCATGGCATCCGTCTCTTGATAATTACTGTCGTTGATGGCATTATAAAGCGAAAGTGCAGCGTTCTTATCATTGAAAATAAATCGGAAAAGGCTGTCCTTGTATTTACGGTTGTAATAGGTATTTTCCTGCGACATTAATAGATTCTCCTTTAATTGTACTCAAAACTCACCGGTGGTGCAACTATTATATATCGATTTGAATAAAAAGTTTGTCGCAACGTGTAGATGGAAAAATATTAAATTTTGATGCGGGAAATAGCGTTTTAAACTTGTCTTACTTTTTGTCATACGAAATAAACGATTGTGAAGTATGATAATAAAATTGGAAAGTACAGAGAGGAGGTAAAAGTATTGGTTGATTTGTATGATTTTTTAGAAGTGCTTGAACCAGAGAGCAGGATTAAACTGATTGCAGAGGACACATGTCTGTACCAGGGAAAAGTTAAAGAGGTACCAGAGGAAATTTGCAGTCAGTATATTCCGGTGGCCAGGAAAGCGATATGGGATGAAAAAGAGGTAAATATTTTTTTGAAGTATCAGGAGCATGCTGATTGGAAAAGAGAGAAAAAAGTTTACTTCTTGGAAAAGAATTGCTGGATGATTGTTATTGCAGAGCTAAAGGATGATTTAACAGAAGTCGAGAAAATATTTATTTATTATCGGATAGATGAACTGAAAAGGATATTTGAGATAAAGCAAGAGGGTAATATATTTTATAGCAAAAAGGGGGGAATAAGTTCAAGTGTAAAATTTTTATTTAGATTGAAGAGGCATAAGGAATATTTCAAAACTTTAGAATACAGTGATTATGCATGCGGGCGGGAGCATGACAGTGTTCTTGACTGGGACAGAAATTAATTAATGTAAATAATAAGCGAAACTTGTAAAACGTGTGATATTTCACTTATATAGGGCTATTAGACAAATAGCCCCGGTGAAAAACATATTACTGAAGTGCTTTAACGATTTTTAGAATCGTTGCCTTTGTCTCCGGTGAGCAGGAATGCAGTTCGTGGATAATTTCATTCTCAATAGGAGAAATGGAATCGTTGTATTCATCAGAGAGGATAAAGTCTACGGTGGTGTCCAGGGCATTGCACATCTGGACAAGGGTAGAGAGGGAGACTTTGACACGGTTATTTTCAATGTTGCTGATATGGCTCACATTGACATCGGCGATGTTGGCAACATATTCCTGTGTCAGGTTCTTGGAAATACGTGTATCTTTGAGCTTTTTGGCAATATGCGCAAAATCAAGATCTTTCATGATGTGCTCCTTTCTTTAATATCTCTGATTGTAATATTTATATAGTTATAGTATAATTATTTATAACTATATAAAATATAGCTACAAGTATATAAAAAGGGGGAAAGAACATTTTATAGATTAGTCAGCAATGAAATATGTAAGCAGACAAGAAGGAGAAAAGGAACAATGAGAGAACAAATTGCAGATATTTGCCGGAAAGCAAAGTATTCAATCAAAAATTTCAGTTCAGATCCAGTTAACAGTCTGGAGTATCTGATTCCTATTGCTATTTTTTTGATTGGAATTATCAATGGAATCGTAACGCAACGTGCATTTACACATAATGGCGGTTATGGTGCACAGATGAATGCCATAAGAGAATATGGGTTATTTGATGGGTACAGCGAGAAATTTACCACTGGAACTACAGGCTTGATCATTCATGGTTTTTGGGGCAGAGTCATTCTTATTTTGGCGGGAATTCAATTGATACTCATATTTTATAAGTGTATAAAAAACAATGCACATTTATTCATATTATTATTGGCAGTCAGTGGCCTTCTGACGGTTTTTCAAATATTTATGACAGATTGTCTGTTTGCAAGTGAATTCAGTACAGTTTATATGGGTCGGGAGACTTTTGAGATTTGTTATGAAAAGGTATCGGGCATATTATACAATAATATATTGGAAGTTGTACCGGATATTTTGGTCGTGGCTGTATATGCTGTTATCTCCATTGGTGCAGTAATTGTTTTTTTATTTAGCATTTATGGAATTTCGATGATAGAGAACAATGGCAGAACAATAAAAAATACAGCCTTGGTATTAGCCTTTTCGATGATTCTGGTTCCGTTGGTCTTATTATTTTTACAAAATGTCGTTCCGCTGCTATCGGGAGTATTGGCAGTTGTTCTGATGGTAGCGATTATAGTGATATGTTTTGTAACATTTATAGGAGGCCTTACTGAAGGCGGAGGAGAGACGGCACAAGCTAAAAGCGTGCGCAATGAGTCGGGCAGCAGTCCTAAAAGGGAGAAAGCTGCGGCGGCTTATTCAAATATGAAAGGAGAAAGAAAAATGACAGAGAAAGAGAGCAAAATAAGACGAGTTTATGTAACTGATTTAAATGATATTGGAGGGTGTGAGCTTTTTAGAGTACATGGCATGCTAAAGGATTATATTGTCCGTTATAACGGTGTTGCGGAAGGAAAGATTTGCACAGTAGAGGAATTTCAGTCAGGTAAAGTACATATCTATGACAAAGCAACAGGAAGAGAAATTCCGGGTTCCGAGATTCCATGGAAAAAATAATTGGATTCTAATTTCTAGATAAAAGAGGAAGAAAAAACAATGAAAAAGAAAATTGCAGGCATTATCATCTGCTGCTGTATTGTTGCTGCCGGGATTGCAGGATATTTTATGTATCAGAAGAAAGCGGAGCAGACGGCCATTGAGGAACAGTTTAATCAGATTTACGCGATTGGGACGGAGTTTTCTGCTGCGGAAAGCAGAGAAGATCAATTGAATGTTTTAAAGAATGCGTTAACAGAGCGTGAAGCATACATAAAAGGTGGGAAGCATTCTGAGGAAGTGGCTGACAAATACGATTCTGTTATTTTGGGTATGCAGGGCGTTTTTGTTAAATCATATGATTCAGAGATAGCGGACAGTACGCTGGAGAATTTGAATGAAGAGGAAGATACGGATATTATTAATGATGCCAAGGACAAGTTGGATGAGATATCATCAAGACTTAAATCTGATAAGAACTATATTTTTCAGGATGAAAAGGCGTATAAGAATTATCAGGGCAAAATTGATAAGCTGATGGAAAGTTACTCAGATCGTCTGGATGAGATTGAAGCACAGAAAAAAGCCGAGGAAGAGGCACAGCGAAAAGCTGAGGAGGAAGCTGAGGCGGAGAGAAAGAAAGCTGAGGAAGAGGCCAGAAAAGAATCTGAAAGAGTGTATGCAGAGACGCATTATGAAAATGACTATTTCTCAGCGGATACGCCATCAGACTGGATTGGGGACTGGAAGATGACGGAGGAAGATCAGTCGACAAATGGCATTTTATGCAAGAAATATGTCTTTGACTATCATCCGGATAAGGAAAACTATGGTGGTTTGGCGGAAGTCTATGTGATTGACATGAGTGATGACAGCATACCGGAGTCTGTGTATGATAAGATGCATCCGGATTATGCCAGTGAAGTAGGGACGACTTCTTTTGGCGCGTATCATATCTTTATGCTTCAGGTAGGGGGAGACTTCTTCAGTGAGTACAATGGCCATGCGGCATTGACGATTAAGTAAGGCTGGATACAGGAGGAGAATGCAATGAGAAAAAGTATACTCATGATGATGATGGTAATGGCGCTGACACTGATGCTGGCAGGATGCAGCAGTATGCCAAAGGAGGAAGAAATCCAGCAAGATCTGGAATCATTTTCTGACAAGGCTTTTTTAGACGAAGGAGAAAAAATTGACAGTCTGACCATCGAGAAAAGGGATACGGACAAGAAGAATAAGAGTGATCTGGTGTGGTGTACAGTCACAACAGAAAAGGATGATGTTTCATATGAGAAAGAAGTAACGCTGTCGTATTATCTGCAGGATAAAGACGGATGGACATTGGAGGATTATAAGTTTTCTGATCCGGAGAAATGGAAGATCAGTCCTTTAAGCGGTGTAAGTGAAGCGACTGTTCGTTCAAATCTGGCAGGGCAGACCGTTAAGGCAGATAATGAGGATTGGCAAATCCTTGAAAGTGAGATTTCACAAATGACAGTGCAGAGCCAGAACACGGATCTTGAGAAGAAGACAGATCAGATAATCGTTGATGTTGTGCTAGACGGGGATGTTGAAAGTGTCAGCGGGACACTGGTGGCTGATTATGTATTTGACAAAACATGGCAGCTTAAAAATATTTCAACAAAGGATTCATTAAAAGTAGAGATTAAAGCAGATAAAGCGCTGGACGCCAATATGGATCGGGTGATTGGTGATATCCAAAAGCCGGAAATAAAATACGGCGTTTCCGGAGCGATTCAGAAAGTGACTATTTCAAAAGACCAGATAGAGGATTTCACAGTTAACAGTCAGAACGCCAGGTCTAAGGGAACGGAACAAACCATTCAATGCAGCGCGAAGCTCATTAAAGGCCATGTGACATTTAATGTATCCATCAATGCAGAGTATATCTTTGAGGGCGGTACATGGAACTGCAGTCAGATTGAACCGGAATTAACATTTGCTTCGGCAGATTTGCAGGGCGAGTGGAAAGGAACATATCGAAAAGGCGGCGGCGATGGTACCGTCAATCTTAATATTACAGAAGTGGATGGCAATAATATTAAGGGAACCTATAGTTATACACCATATGGATCGGGCAAATGGGATGAGCCAGGAAGCTATGAAGTAGAAGGTGAATTTGTCCCGGAGGGATTAATGATTGCAATGAAAGCCGGTGACTGGATTGATGAACCGGAAAAACATTTCTCGGGTACGCTGCATGATATATCGGCTGTTTTGTATGCTGATGATGACATTCTGAAAGGGATGGGACATGACAGTTGTTTATTTGAACTGACGAAACAGTAGATGAAGGGATATCCCCTTAAGTCAAGCGAATGCTTGCTTGAGGGGAGTTTGTTTATCATCGTTTGAGAAGACTTTAAAGTTTCTGACTCTGCAAACGGCAGGTAATTAAGAGGCTGAAAAGAGAGAAACAAAAGAGAGGACCAGGGGAAAGTATGAGAAAGTGGATACCAAGGATTCTGCTGATAATAGCGGTGGTGATGATTGTTTTATTGGGATTATTTTTCTTTATGGGAAAAGGAAAACAAAAACAGTCCGTTCCGGCAGATAGTGACACAATTGTAAAAGACAATGTCAAAGTGCTTACCAGTGACATGAGTGAGAATGAATTGCCTGCAGAAGTAACCGATGACAGAATGGTATTTGAAAAAAATCCAAAATACAAAAAAGGTGATGTTATTGTTGCAGGGTGTATACCGCAGGCAGAGAATGGTTTTATACGGAGAGTCATTCAAGTGGAAAAAGCGGATCGTGCCTATATTTTTTATACAGAGCCGGCGGTATTGACAGATGTGTTTGAGAAAGCGCATATTGTTAAGAGATTTCAATTAACAGAAGAGGGAATGAAAGAAGTTGCGTATCATCAAGTTGATGGTTTTTCAATCGGAGAAGGAAGTGATTTAAAGTTTCGAAATTTATCAGCGCAGTCTGAAGGAAATAGCGGCGGTGAAAAGCAATCGGAAAATAATGTTCCGGATATTTCCATATCTCCAAATACAGACTATATGTTTGGCGCCTCCATGGATATAAGTGATGAGGATATCAGCATATCAGGAGGAGCCGGCATCAGTGCATGGCTTGAAATGAATATAGATATCAACCATGGAGAAATTGTCTGCAGCATGGCATTGAAAAGCGAGGGTGGAGCAGACATTTCGGTGGACTTTGCAGAAAGTCTGCTTGATCTGCCTGAGCCGCCATCTATAGAGAAAACAATATTAAAGAAAAGACTGCCAAATGGAGAATTTATATTTTCTGGTATTCCATTGGTTTTTACCAATGAAATTGAGATAACAGCAGAAGCAGAGGCATCGATAGAGGGGAGTATGGGAGTCTCTTATAATGTGTCATTTGACGGTACCCAGGGATTTGAATATGACAGTAAAACCGGCAAAGTGGAAGAGTTAAATGAAATGAATGCGGATACATCCGGATTGGAATGGAAAGCAGTTGAAGTATCGGCAAATGCTTCTGCAGGTGCAGATGCGCATTTAATTGTAAAGCTCTATGGATGTTCGGGAATAGATGCGGCAATAGGTGTGCATGGATTGGTGGAAGGCACTGTAAAGTTGGCATCAACGACAGAATCAGTTGGAGATATTGGAGAATTAAATATGGAAATTGGTCCGGATATTTCAGGGACACTGGTGGCAAAAGTGCCGGTATTTGCCAGCGGATTGATTGAGCAGCCGTTATTTACTGTGCAGCTGCCGCCGTTCTGGGAAGGACACTGGCCGACAGAAGAAGGCTTTTATATGACGCGGTGGGGACAAGTGAATCAGACAACATATCCGACTTTTCAGTTTAAAATACCAAAAGGATGGGAAGTTACAACGGAAGAAATTGAATATGAACCGAATCCGGTCAGGGAACATGTGGAGATGGAGAATAATGAAGGGTTGACGGTGGCATATTGGGATTTTTCCAGTGAACTTGGTATGTATGGGCACATGGCATCCTGGGCAGAAATAACAAAAGCAGCAGATTCGGAATTTGAACCGGGTATTCCTGAAGGATCAGATGAAGATTATTCGTATATTGGAAAAATGATGGTTGCAAAAATACACGTTACAAAAGAGATGGGAATGACAGATCAGGACTGGGTACCAGCTGATTGGACATTTTATGCGGTGCTTCCTGAGTCTTTTGCAAAAGAAATCGACTTTGCAGGACTTTCCAGTATGCTGGAGACATTTTCATTCAGGTATCCGCATTATCATGTTTTCATGGCCTCGGCTCCTGATAGAACATTTACAAAGGAACAGGAAGCAGAAGTCATTGATATACTGAAGAGTTTTACAACAACAAGTTCCATATATTAACTGTTTCCTGTATAATAGTCCTTATGAGGTGATACAATGAGCGAGAGAGAACTGAATAACGAGAAAGAACTGAGCAGCGAGGAAAAAACGAACAAAAAGCCCAAACCGGACAATTCGAATGCAGATTACGATACGGTCAAGCGTGCACTGGATATTCTGAAGATCCTGAAGGAGGAGACTGATTCCGAACCGGACAGCGAAAATGCCATGTCACTGGGGAAATTACGTGAAAAATTAAAGGCAAAAGAGGATAATGGTAATGCCAAGACAATCTCCGGTACAGTGGACAGGATATTAATGGCAGTGAATCCAGAGTATTATGATGAAGATCTAAAAAGTGAGTACAAAGTTATTTTTGATGGATATGAAGAGGATCCGATAAGGGTAAGAACAGCCATCAGAAACTGGAAACAGAAAAAGGTTGCATATCGGCGTAAAATGAAAAAAGAGAAGCCGGAAATCAGTGATGAAGAGCTGAAAAAGGGCATGCCGAAGCTGGATTTGAAGCTTGAAGAGGATGATGAGGATAACGTTGATCAAAGTGAAAAGTATGATGAATTGCTGAAGCGGGTGCCGCCGGTTACGAACTTGAGATATGTGCATGATTTCAGTTTTGATGAATTGGATACGATCATTAATGCGCTTTATTTTTCAAAAACAGTGAATGAAGAAGAACGTGATCGGCTGATTTATAAGTTGGCGAAATTGTCCAGTAAGAGATATCAGAAGAAATGGTTTTCCGAAAACAACGATAGACCGGTCATCAAAAATATTTTTCAGGGGATTGTCAATAATAATGATGCCAGCAGGACAGAATTGAAGAAGAATATTGCACTGATACAGTCTGCCATTGATGAGAAGGTGAAGATTCAATTCATTATGAATGTCTACAATGCTGAAAGAGAGCTTGTGCCGTCGTGGACAGATAAGAAAGGCAAAGCTATTTTGCGTAAGGTTACGCCGTATCACATCCTGGTTTACAACGACAGATATTATATGCTGGCCAATTATGAGCGGTATTCGAATCTTTCCATTTGGCGTATAGACCTGATGAGCAACGTGAAACTGCTGGAGGAAGCAGGACGGTCGAAACAGGAGATAAAAGGAATGACAAATACATGGAACGGACAGGAATACATGGAGCAGCATTTGAATATGTTTTATGATGATCCGGTTAAAGTTACTTTAAAAGTGCCAAATGATCATTATACCATGATGGTTGACTGGTTTGGCAATAGCTTTGTTAAATGGAGGGCTATTGACGAGAAGTATGATATGGTATTTGTTGCCTGCAGTGAGCAAGCCATGATCAACTGGGCCATGCAGTATTCGGGTGTGGTGGAAGTACTGGGACCGTCGGACGTTCAGGATGCTATTGAAAAGCGATGCAAAGATGTATTGGCTAAACTGGAAGTAAACAGAAATTCTAAAAAAAGTGAATAGAAAAAGCAGTGAAAGATGCTGTCGTTCTAATGTAAGAAACATTGGAGCGGCAGCATTTTTGTCCTACTTTTTGTCCTGTAAAGGGAAAAGGGGTGGTATATACTGAATGCATAGTCAATGAAGACATTCTAATTCAGAGAAAAGGAGATGGAGAATAAAGGATGGCGAAGCCGGATGTGGAATTTTCAGTGAAGGATTTTTATCAGTATCTGATGGCAGAGAAGCATCTGTTGTCGGACTGCAATAAGCGGATTGACCGGGAACTGCAAAATCTTCTTGAGAAGGTGATAGGCGAAACGGATGTCCGGAAGCTGGAAAGCCAAAGAGACCGTTTGTTTGGGACGATCGCTGAGGGGCAGGAAGAAAGCTTTTGCCTGGGGTTTCAATATGCGGTTTCTATATTGACAATCAATTGTTCCTAAAGGAATGAAAATGGGATATCAACTGAGAAGGATATCCTGATTAAAATGGAGAGGTAGCTCAGATGGTAGAGCACCAGAGAAAAGAGTCTTGATAAAGGCTTGAACAGCAAAATGAACAAGAGGTAAGCTGATTGTCGCGGGTTCGAATCCCGCCCTCTCCACGGGCCGACTTATTTCAGTGGCAGAAGACAGGCACAAAACAGAATCTTGATAAAGGTTCGTGCAGCAAGGTTATTTGGTGTGAGACCTGGAAGGCAGGTTCGATTCCTGCAGTCGGTCATTAGAAACTTGAGATGAAGCAGAACAGGGGGCAAAAAAGATGGCATTAATGGGTGCGTTGAGAGAACAGTTAAATGATAAAAAACAGAAGACAGAAAATGGTGCAATCGGTTACAGAACCTCTGGCAGATATCTGCTTGATCTGAATTTTGCAGTAGGCAGCATGCGAAACTGGGGAGATGAGAGAATCCTTCGGGAATACAAGAAAGCGTATTATGAGCAGCCACTTCTGGCTGTCAAATGGCTTTTTTATCTGCGGGATATCAGAGGCATTGGTATGGGGGAAAGACATGTCTTCCAAATCTGTATGCACTGGCTGATGGAGGATCATTTTGATGAAGTATCCGGTATTATCGGATTGATTCCGGAATACGGTCGATTTGATGACTGGCTGTCCCTGCTGGATACAAAAGCAAAAGATATCATCATTTCAAAAATCATGTATCAACTTGAGCAGGATCTGCAGGCTATGAGAGAAGAACGTCCGGCATCACTTCTGGCCAAATGGCTGCCTTCCTGCAATACCAGTTCAGCCAGTACAAGAAAGTTGGGAAAGATTGTCTGTAAGTCTCTTGGTTTTACAGAACGGACTTATCGGAAGATGCTGGCATCCCTGCGTGCTTATATTGATGTCGTAGAAGTTAAGATGTCCTCTGAATCCTGGGGAGATATAGATTATAGCAAAGTGCCGTCGAGAGCCAATCTGATTTATGGCAGCGCTTTTCTGCACCGGGATGAAGTTCGGAGGCGGGCATTTCTTGACAAGCTGACAAGAGGTGAAGCGAAGATTAATGCTGATACCTTATTTCCAAGTGATATTGTGGCGAAATATTATCAACAGCCCAGGTTTGCATGGGGGTATGGCAAGCTGGCAGAAAAAGATGAGACATTGGAAGGTTTGTGGAAAGCGCTGCCGGATTATGTGAAGGGAGATGCATTTACACTGGTTGTCAGGGATGGCTCGGGATCCATGCAGGTAAATGTCGGCAATACAAAGGTGACTGCGTTAAATGTAGCCACAGCTCTGGCGATTTATTTTGCAGAACATGCCAGAGGTGAATTTCACAACCAATTTATTACCTTCAGCAGCAGGCCGGAGATGATTGATCTGTCTGAGGCAAAGAGTCTGAGGGATAAAATCGATATCTGTGAAACCTATAGGGATTGTACTAATACAAATCTTCAAGATGTTTTTGAACTGATTCTGTATACAGCTGTTGATCATCACCTGTCTCAGGAAGAACTGCCGGATAATATCCTGATCATTTCAGATATGGAATTTGACCGTGCCATATATAAACCAAGCGGGGAGTACGGCAAAGCTTCTAATGTTTATATGCAGTCGCTGATGGCAGTGATCCAGAATAAGTATGCTTTTTATGGGTATGAAATGCCGAGACTTGTATTCTGGAATGTATGCTCCAGAACGAATACAATCCCGATTCAGCAAAGCCGTGCGGGAGTTGCACTGGTCAGTGGATTTAATCCGGCTGTCTACAATATGGTGCTTTCCAATGAGACTGATCCTTATCAGTGCCTGTTGAAGCAGATTAATGACAAACGATACGAGGCAGTGGAAAAGGCACTTGAATAAAAAATTTAAAAAGCGTTTTAGCATTGGCAGATGCGAAGCGAATAAGTCCCAGTGGCATTTCCATTGGGACTTGTGGGCGTTATGTGATTGAAAGCCAATAAGACATCACACTCGTTTGTTGGAATCTGTTGAACAAAACGAATGATATATGGATTTTTTGACACATGGACAATTGAAGCGCAAGTTCTTGCACTAATAAATTCGTATAATATAGCTTGTAAACGAAAAGTGACTGTATTAATGAATGACATAAGAAGGAGTGCCGCATATGAAAATTTATTGTATGAGTGATATTCATGGCTGTTTAGCTGCATTTGAAGAAGCATTGGATCTGTTCGAAGAGCATCTTGAAGAAAAGGATACGAGACTGCTGCTTCTGGGAGATTATATCCATGGCGGTGAAGATAACTATGGTGTTCTGGATAAGATCATGGCTATGCAGCAGAAATACGGCTATGACAAAGTCATTGCGCTGATGGGGAATCACGAAGAGTTTGTCTTATACGGAGAGTCAACCATTAACCACCTGATCAGAACCATGGACGATTATCAAAGATACAGTGATGAGTGGGATGAGCCATATATCAGATGGATTGAGAATCTTCCGAGATATTATGTGGAGGGCAATACGATCTTTGTTCATGCAGGGATTGAGGAAGATGCAGGAGACCTTTGGGACTGGGCAACCGGGGAGAATATTTTCACAGGAAAATTTCCGGCACAAACAGGGAAAATCGAGGGTTTGGACAAGAAGGTGGTTGCAGGGCATATAGGAACTTCAGACATTGCCGGAGATGCATCTTTCCACGATATTTATTATGATGGTGCTTCTCATTATTACATAGATGGAACAGTGCTGAAAAGCTGCAGAATTCCTGTATTGATGGTGGATACAAAGACAGATCGGTACTATCGGGTGACAGAGACCGGAAGCTGGCCGGTTCAGCCTTATGATATGGATGACGATGAATAGGATATCTGGTGCAAAAATCTTTATTGATGAGGCTTTTCATATTCATACGGTGCGCTGCGGTCATGCTTCGGCTGACCCGGCGGAGGCCTATGTACAGGCGGCATGCCGATTGGGTCTGAAAAGGGTAACTTTCACAGATCATGGGCCATTTCCCGGTAATCCATTCAGCGGGAGAATGAGAATGGAGGAACTGGATGGTTATGAGAAAGAGTTAAAAGCACTCAGGAAGCAGTACGGCGGACAAATCGACATTCGTATCGGTCTGGAAATCGAATATCTCCCAGAGTATAGGAGCTATTATGAGATGCTGCATGAACGGTTTAATCTGCTGCTTCTGGGGCAGCATCATACATCCATGCCGGATGGGAGATATACATTTGATACTGCCGTTCCAAAGGCGTTGGCTTATCACCGACTGATTGAAAGTATTCCGGAGGCCATTGCGACGGGATTCTTTTCTGCAGTGGCCCACCCGGAACGGGATTTTCATGAAGATGATAGGTGGACGGAGAAGGATACAGAGATTAAAAATGCCATCTTTGCAGCGGCATTACAGCATCATGTGAAGATGGAGAAAAATGCGGCGCTCTTGGAAAGTGGTGGAAAGCATCAGCAGTTCTGGCAGGATATACCGGAACAGATAATGATGGTTTATGGGGTGGATGCTCATTGCCCGGAGGATATCGGTCGAAGAATAAAATTGCTGAAAACAGCTGCAAATGAATGAATTAAATGATGATCGAAAGATATTGCGGCGGTATAGATAAAGGAGAAAAGGTTTATGAGATATTACCATGTGATATTTAACACCAGTTCAGAAGAGATTAAAGAAAAAGCAAAAGTAAAATTCAGCTCGTATTATGATAATACCTTCGCTGAAGTGAATGATTATTTATATAGGAATTTGAAAAACGGGCTGAATTTTTTCATCTACAGAGAAGAAAATAATCTTGTCTATGCAATATTAGCATATAGTGAAAAGGATTATACTTTTGAGTGTGCGTATGATGAGATTATTGGGAGAGTAAGGAATGATTTTCGGATCAAGAAGATGAAGTCAGAGCCTTCAGAAATAACGATGCTGCAGTTTCATGAGTGTTTGCTTGAGGGACAAAGAAGGGAATATCTGAATCTTTATGGGAAAATGGTTGATGAACTGCATTTGAGTGCGTATCGATATTTTGATAAGACAACCAAAAATCTGTGTTATGATTTGCAGGAACGGATTGTTCCACTTAAGGAGCGCAAGGCAAATGCTTTATATGATCCAAAATTTATCCATGAATTAGAGAATATAGAAGCACATCAGAATGTATCATCATACAGCGGCAATATGGTGCACTATATTATTTCAAGCCGAAGCACGGAAGCGGCAGGAGACATGACAGAATTGCTGATGCAGCGTCTTTTAAAAGCAAATCGCATCAGCAGCAGACGAATGACCGTTATCAGTCAAATGGATCCGGATGCCTATGAACTCAACAATTACATTGAGGAGCTTATTGAAAACAATATTGGCGGTGTCATTGTCTTTGATCTGTCCGAGAAGTTTGGTTATGATCCGACAGCCTATTTAAGAACAAGCCAGTATCTGGAGATGCTGGTGAAAAAATATCGAAATCAGTGCCTTTTTGTCTTTACTTATAACATGGACAAGCCGGGATTTTCCTACTATCTGCTGCCAAATCTGAAAAAGTATGTGATTCCGGTGATGCTGAGAGAAGGAACCGGTGACAGAAAAGCAGCTGTTCGATATATGAGAGAGCTGATCAAAGGCTCACAATATGCCCAGTATGCAAAGCAGGCCAATGAATTTATGAAGTTATTTCCGGGGGATACATTTACCCAGACAGATGTGCTGATGGCTTATGAGCAGTTTGAAGCCTGGTGCCTGAACAAAAACGTGCTGAAAGCCTATGATTATGATCTTTCAGAGGACTTTATGCTGGATCGGGATGAGAATGCGGCATCTGCTTATGATAAGCTGCAGCAGATGATTGGCCTGAATGCGGTTAAAAACCAGATTGATCAGATCATCGATACGGATCTTGTAGAAAAAGAGCGTAAGAAGCGTATGGGAAGAAACTATGAATCCGGCACCATGCATATGATCTTCGGCGGTAATCCGGGCAGTGCCAAGACAACAGTAGCCAGATTATTTGCGGGAATCGCAAAAGAAAAAGGCATTTTAAAAAGCGGTGTTTTTGTAGAGCTGGGGGGTATGGATTTAGATGGATTTTTCTGTGATTATGTCATCAGAGAGGCATTCACTGCAGCAAAAGGCGGCGTTTTATTTATTGACGAAGCCTATTCAATGAGTAGCAGTCTGGCGATTACTGTATTGCTTCAGGAACTGGAAAATCACCGGGAGGACGTCATTGTGGTTCTGGCCGGTTACAATGAGAAAATGCACCGTTTTATGGAGTTGAACGAGGGTTTGAAGAGCAGAATTCCGCATTGGATTGATTTTCCGGATTACAATGCCGGTGAATTAACTGAAATCTTCAAAATGATGCTGAAAGAGCGTGGTTTTCATGCAGAAGAAGCCGCTGTTAAAGAGGCCTATGACATTTTTGATAAGGTACGGCGAAGTGATAACTTTGGCAATGGCCGATATGTGCGTAATCTGATGGAACGTGCCGTCAGGCAGCAGTCAGAGCGTCTGATGTCTGTCAGAAAAAATCCGGGAAAAATCCGGGAAGATGAGCTTTTTCTTATTTCAAAGGCGGACATCGGCAGATTGGAAACAGGTCAGAAAGAGAAGCGGACCGTTGGAACGGCACGAAAAGAGCTGGATGAGATGATTGGCCTGGATACTGTGAAGAAAGTGATTCACAAGGCGATTGCCAACTACAAACTCCATAAGCTTTATACTGAGAAAGGAATTTCAAAGGAAAATGCTTCTTTACATATGGTTTTTACAGGTAATCCGGGCACAGCCAAGACAACCGTGGCCAGACTGTTTGCAGAGATCCTGAAGGATGAAAAGGTCCTTCCCACGGGCAGCTTTGTGGAAGCAGGGCGTGCAGATCTTGTAGGAAGTTGTGTCGGTTCCACAGCACCTCTGGTAAAACAAAAATTCAAAGAAGCCCAGGGCGGCGTTCTCTTTATAGATGAAGCCTATGCACTATGCGACGGATACAGCAATGGATATGGTGATGAGGCCATTCATACCATTGTACAGGAAATGGAAAACCATCGTGAGGATGTCATCGTCATCTTCGCAGGTTATCCGGAACCAATGCAGCAGTTCCTTGACAGAAATCCGGGCATGCGTTCAAGAATTGCATTTCAGGTGGCATTCGATGATTATTCCATTGATGAATTGTGTGCCATGACAAAACTGATGCTTTCCAGGAAACATATGACTGCGACAGAGGCTGCCATGGAGAAATTAAGAAGGAATTATGAAGGTGTTCATGGAAGCCGGGACTATGGCAATGGCCGATTTGTTCGGAAGATGCTGGAAGAAGCAGAAATGAATCTGTCCGAGCGGTTGACAGAACTGATGGCATCAGATGATGGAACAGAAGATTTGACGGTAGAGCAAATGACAACTTTGGAAGCGTGCGACATTCCTGAAGTGGTTAAAAAAGTGACAAATAAGAAACGAAAGATTGGATTCGCGGCAGCGGATTAGAAAGGGGTAAGACAGTATGAATTCAGAAAAAAGTAAAGCATCTAGAATAGAAGAACGGCTGCATATTATCAATGCCATTGTATGGGCCGTGGAGCATGGAAGAGAGGTTATTGAAAGTGTTTATGCAGCTGCTGATATGCAGGCTGCAAGAAGAGCATTGATGGCAAAGTTTGATTTCACAGAGGAACAGGCGCAGGCCATTATAGATATGAGGCTTAGAGTGTTTAACGAAAAAGAACGGAAAAAGCCAAAAGAAGAGCAGGAAGAATTGCAAAATGAATTGCAGAGTTTTAAGTAATAGTAAAGAGATTCATTTATGGTGTTGAGGTGGAAAAAGAAAAATGGGAAGACAGGAAAATATTGAGATTTTTAAGGATACAGAGAAGCTGTGTAAGGAAAATACAGCAATAAAGGAAGCCCTTCGAAAATCAAGAAAAGGACAGAAGCTGATCACAGAGGATGTGGAAATGCCGTTGATAGATAAAAAGCGTTTTGGGCATCCGGCGAAGGTTGTTGTCTCAAAGAAGCGAACGCTTGAGGCAGCAGCGGCTTATAAGGAAACGAAAACGGCTGTTCATAATTTTGCATCTGCCTCCAATCCGGGAGGCGGTGTGGAGCGGGGCGCGAATGCGCAGGAAGAATGTCTCTGTCGCTGTTCGGACTTATACTTTTGTCTGAATACGCCGGAGCTGTTGAATGGATTTTACAGGCCTCATCGGCGGGCAAGGAATCCGCTCCATAATGATGATATTATCTTTACGCCGGAAGTGTTGGTGATTAAAACGGATAGTGAATATCCGAAGCTGATGGATGAATCCGAATGGTATCAAGTCGATGTCATTACCTGTGCGGCACCCAATCTCAGAGAACGTCCGGGAAATACCTTTAATACTGGAGATGGCAGGAAAAGTGTCAAAATATCAGATGAAGCACTGCTGACCCTGCATGAACGGAGGTTAAGACGTATTCTGGATACTGCTATTTCAGAAAAGGATGAAACGGTGATCCTTGGGGCCTTCGGCTGTGGTGCATTCAAAAATAAACCGGAAATTGTTGCCCAGGCGGCGAGAAATGTGATTGAAGACTATCTGTATGCCTTCAAAAATATTGAATTTGCGGTGTATTGTTTACCGAGAGACGATCGGAATTTCAGAGTGTTTGAGAAATATATGAGAAAAATATGTGAGAGAAATTAGAAGCCAGGATGACGGATACTAAATAAAACCCCCGGTGAAAAGGCAAAATAGAAAAATAATTTTACTGTTTTATCGTAAAAATGGTTTAGAAAGGGATGATGGGTAAGTTCTTGCACATGTAGCAATGCTATAGTAAGAGCAACAAGCAGATGAGTTTCTTAAATGGAGGAAATGTTGGATGAAAAACAAGTGTTTTGTTGTATTTCTTGATGTAGATGGTGTACTCAATACTAAAACCACTGTACAAAAGACACCGGAAGGTTATAGGGGCATCGACGATGCCCGGGTAGAAATTCTGTCAAAGGTCATTGAAAAAATGGGCGGCGGCGATATCGTTTTATCTTCTGATTGGAAAGAGATGAAGCCGACACAGGAAGATTATGTGTATCTGGTTTCAAAACTGGAGAAATATGGTTTAACACTGTCGGCGCATACAGAAGACCAGATGTACAAGCGCGGTGCTGGTATTCAGGTTTATCTGGAGAATCATCCTGAAATCGAAGAATATGTGATTCTGGATGATAACTTGTTTGATTTCAGAAATTATCCGAAGTTGTGGGAACGTTTGCTGCTGACAAATGGTCTTGAGCGGGCAGAATATGCCGCAAAGACACCGGCGGTGGAAACTATGTTATTTAGAGACTATATTCAATTATTTTAATCGGGAGGAAAAGCGTATGAGATGTAATCAGGTGAGTATTGGGATTGAAAGATTTGGCGAATATGTACCGAAAAATTATCCGGGTAATGTGCAGCGTATTTCTGTTTATGTGGATGATTTCACATCCATCTATGCGGCATTGTCCAAAGCCTATGCCCTGGCAATTAATGAACTGGCGGAATATGATCATATTGGCGCTCGTACTAATGTCCGTACCAATGAATATGCCGGAGTGAATTATAATAAAATGCATGGGACCATACCAAAGGAAAGACGAGCCTATGAAGAGGATGTCAATTTTGAATATGAGGATACGCATTATGAGCTATGCAAGGACTATATCTGGTTATATGAGCATAGTACAGAAATCATTGATGCCATCAAAAACAGCCGAAATCCTAGTGAAATGACAATTGAATTAAAAGAGAAGTACGGTTTGTCTGATTATCAGATTAAAAAATTATCTCAAATCCGACTGGACATGCTGACAACAGAAAAGTATGAAGAATGTAAGTGTGAGATTGAAAGAATTGATGATGTAAGAAAACAGAGAGCCGGCGGCAGAGAGGAAAACAAAACCAGTTATCAAAAATATATTCGGAGAAAACTGGCAGAATATCAGGAAAAGAAGTCAGAGTTGGAGGTATATGTGATTGCTGCGGAAAATACTGCAGAAATAGTAAAACTGATGGGAGAAAAAGAGGACATTTTTCAGCTTGATTCAGTAATGAAAGCTAGATTTGATTTTTCATTGAATCAGACCAGATATCTGAGATATATGCCGCTGTATATCTTTGACAAGAAGGTCCGGGAAGAAAAGAAACAGGAATTGGCTCGCGTGATGGAGCTGATTGAATTCTATGAAAAAGAATGTAATGAAAGTGAGGAATAGGCAGATATGGCTATTCAGTTTAAAGAAATCAAAAAATATATCGCCCGCAATGTCCGATTATCCATCAATCATGAGGATGGCTATTATGAGAATTATCTGTTCATGGCAGACATTCCGAAGCAAAAATACGATCATCTCTATGTCTATGGCATAGGGATGATTGATGTAGAATTTCCCAAAGATGTCTATGCAGCTCCGGTGCAGTCGGGAGAAGCTGTTATAACGTCAAAAGACATCACTTTGAAACCGGCTATAGAGATTGTATTGAGCGAGAAGCCGCGGACGATTCAGCGCAGTACGGACGAAGTGCTATTGTTCCGGGACTTGAAGCCTTATCTGCAGAACGGAAGAAACTTCGCAGTTATCAAAAGAGAAGACTGGTCATCTGAAATCTATGAATTTAGACGTGATATACCGGAGAAATATGACAATATGCACGTCTATGGCATCGGAATGGAAGATCATCCGTGGGTAGAAGAATATTGGAGAGCTGTTGACTATGAGACCATGCATAAAAAGCGCATGGTGATTGTTCTGTCGGAACAATCGAAATAGAGTGTGGTGGATGCAGCAGGGGAAATCGCTGCAGGTCGGCGGAAGGATGAAAAAGTGATAGGATTCCAGCCTTGCATATGGAAGGCTGGAATTCTATGAGGAGGTACTGTTGTATGAGCCGTAGTTTTAAACATACGCCTGTGTACAAAGGTGATAAAGACCGTTCGGCGAAAAAATATGCCAATCGGCGGGTTCGCCGAAATGGGAAAATCAAACATGGCGATATTAAAGTAGGAAAATCAAAGCACTATAAGAAACTGAATGAGTCCTGGCATATATGCGATTATCGTACATGGGGCGAACCAATATGGAGAAGAGAATCTTGTAAAAATCTTTCAGATTGGCCAGAAATTTGGCGAAAATGCTATAGAAGTAAGTAAATAACGAAACGAAATTGGTAAAAAAGCTGAAATATGGATTGAAATTGGTTGCTATGAGGTGGCATATGATGTACAATATAGTATATGATACAATTCAATAGCCAAAGCAGTGGAAACACTGTGACGGAAAGCTATAGGGCCTGTGAAATGGCAGCCAGTTGCAACAATGTGGATGAACATCATGGCGGGGCTGTGGTGTTTTTTTGATGGAGATAAAGCAGTGAATAATATTGAAACCTGGATTAAGGTTTTTTACAAAGAATATGTAGATCCAGATGGAATTAGTTATTTAAAAAATGGCAATTTTAAGTATAATAAGCCGGAATTTTATGAATCATATCAGAAGGTATTGAATAAAAGAATAGATAAATTTGAAGTGTCATTTGAATTTAATAGTGATATTCCAGGTTTACAAATTAAAAATTTAGAAACAAATAAGACGTTTTGTTTAAAATCAGATCAGTTTGGTTTTTCGGTTCCCTCATTACAACTAAATCATCCATATGACATTTACTTAATGAATTGCAAGAATTCTGAATTAGAAGGAGAAATAAAGAGTGTAATGGAATGGATAAAAAATACAAGAATAATTGGAGGATCCTTTTTTTGGCCATTAGAATATTCTGATGGAATGTATAAACTAAATCCAAAATATAATCTAGAGCGGGGAGGAACAAAATATAAACGTCGCGGTAGCTATATTGAAGATAGGGTAGATTTGACATTGTATGAAATAAAAGAAATAATCGATAGTCAAATTTGTCAAGAAAGTCATGAGAAAGGAATTGAAGAGAAATTAAAAGATAACATTTTATTTACACGATGTTTTTCTGATACTATGAGAAATTGGTTGGGACAATTTAAATCTTTCAAAGAATACGTAGATTTTTTTGGTTTCGCTCCATTTGTTGATCTGGAATCTCAAAGACCCTATGATATCTTTTCGAAGAATAAAGAAGTGTTAGGCGAAAAAATAGAAAGGAAAAGATGTTTGTATGAAAATGTAACGAATGATCAATATAAAATAATATTTGATAATATAGTAGATATGGTTGTAGAAAGATATAAAATATTATTTGGTGATTATGACAAGAAAAGATTTATTGGAAAATAGTAATTGTTCAGAACCCCTTTGGGTTCGCTGATAGTTATTGTGCAAAATAGAGAATCGAAAAATCTTTTCTACTCTGATTTGCTGTTACTTTGTGGATAAAAGGGATGCATTTTTATTTGTACATCAATCTTGTGGATATTCCTCAGGCACCTATCTTTTATCTGCCTTATTTTCGTCTTTCGAGACGATTTTGAATATATTTATACGTATTTGTACCTTCAAAATTTAATACTTATCCACCGTCATTTTGTCGAACGGATTTTATGACAGATTCACTTTTTTACAGCTTTTCCACACTATAATGAAAATATAAAATCTAGCGAAAAGAAGGTGGTTTGAATACCGGTTAACATCACAGAAGAATTCGTTCGCCAGCTTATGATACAGATTGATTTTCTGACGAAGCAAAACAGCATATTAACAGCTATAATTGCCGAGCTGAATCAAACCATCAAGGAGCTGAAAGAATAACTAAACAAAAACGCCAAAAACAGTTCCAAGCCGTCTTCATCTGACGGTCTTAAGAAACCTGCGGCAAAAAAAGACCGAAGCCTTCGCGAATATTCCGGGAAAAAGTAGGGTGCTCAGGAAGGTCACAAAGGTGTTTATCTTTCTGTCATCTCCAATCCAAATCACACCACGTTAACTAAATGACATTGGGTTCTGAACAGTTACAAGAATTGAATGAAAATGAAAGTAAGGAGTCGTGTATGCATAATAGAGAATTGGTTTGCTTCTTAAAAATTGTTGAAAACAAGTATTCATTTAAAAATGATCATTGCGAAATTGAGCAGACTCTTGATGCGATGAGAATGTATTTAACGTATCCTATTTACGAAAATTGGAATTTAGGGAAACACAATTATTATAATGGGAGTTGGAAATTAATTGCTCCAAACAGCACAGAAACGTTGACAGCAGATGTGTTAACCTCGATTAGACAAGCGGTAACTGGTGATTTAGTAGAAACTATTCCTAAATATTTTGAAGGAGTGCATATTGTAAAGGGAATAGTGGATAATCCCTATTTTAATATTTCTAATGGTAAGGAATGGATGAAAATTAAGTTAAAAGTAGAACAAAATAAAGAAGCAATAAAAGCATTTGCAAGTGTTGTATATTGGATTGGAAATATGTTGCCAGTTCCGGGAAGTTATCCGCCAGGACGTGGCGGTACGCAGGATACGTGGTATTTCAAAATGGAATATATTTTAGATATACTATATGGTAGAAAAAATACAAGGCATGTTTGGGATAGTTGGAGAAAATCGTGGGAAAATCAACAAAAAGAGTTTATAAATGGAAATTATTTGCAAGATATGGTTGAAGAAAAGGGTGGAAATTTTTATGTAAAAGGTCATGCCGAAGAAGGTGAAAGATGGTTTATAGAAAACACAAAATTGATAATCCAGCGAAGTTATCGTATAGTTTATCAGTTTTCTGAAGTTTGGAACGATTCAGCAAAAGATGAAGAAAATGTTAAATCTATTATGCAATACGTTTTTAAGCAGGCCGGCTTCAATGAACTTGAAGCTAAAAATTTAGCCACTATTTTTTAACAAATGAAGCAGAATCTGTGAATTTACATATTCTCTTAAATAGCACATTTCTCATTTGTTTTGATTTTTATGAGACCACAACGGATGCACATAAAGAGTATGCGTCTTGTGAGATGTATAGGTTTTAATATGCTTTCACATTGAATATAGAAAACTTACTGGATGTATGCAGATCAGCAGGATGAAACTGAGTAATTGAAGTGGCTGTATAAGTGTTAATAGCGGTGGTGATGCATGTGGAATTAAGCAAAGAACTGCAGGAGGGCCAGCGACAGATGAATAAAAAATTACCTGTACAGAAGCAGAAGATCATAACTCTGGATGCCAAGAGTTTATTCAAGGCGTCCGAAGCATTGAAGGAAGAAAAAGACAAGCCCATTAAGGTGGACATGACATATAAATTTACTTTCAGGATGATTGTGAAACAGGAAGCGATGATGGAGACTTGTCCGATGTTTGATCAGCTGCTGATGGTATTGGAGGACAATGGAGAGGATAATGCGCCCGCTGATAAAAAGAGTCAGGGAATGGCTTTATATGATCAGCTGCTGATTATGGATTTTGATGATATTTTTCTTCCGAATATTGATCCGGCAGATGAATCGGCAGAAGAGGAGAAAAAGGATTGGCGTGAGAATACCAAATATCTGATTGAGTATGGGATGGATGTACATTTTGAAGATCATGATGTACATATGGTGGCTTTTGATAAAAGCGGTAATATGAGCCGAAAGAGCCGGATGACCTTTATCAATGAAAAATATTATCATACAATGAATGAGCGTCTGAATCTTGGCATTGATTTTTCAAAAATAAAGGTGATTTTGAGTAAATATTATGCTTACAGAGGATTATATTTATCAAGCTCTCGGAGGATAAGTCATTCTGAGTTTAAACTTACCAGTGAAACGCTCGTTATCATGAAAGATGTGAGAATGCGGAAGCTTAAAAAGGGAGAAAGCAAGGGAGAATTAAAGCCGGTTACCGGCCTGAGTTATGAACGGGATGTGCCGGTGCAGACTGCAGTAGAGACTCCGGCGGGTTCAGGTAATTGGGAGTTGACGGAACCAGAGCTGAAAGAACTGCAGTATAATGATTTGCCTTTTGACGGAGAAGGGTTTGTGGTTCCGGAGTATTCCGAATATATGAATCTGGTATTGGGAATACAGGGAGCTACTTCTTATCAGATACGACTGCCTTTTGCCAAGGGAATGCTGCATGAAGTTGATGTGCAGGGATTTATTCATGAATTTTCCGATGGCGGCTATGAGAAGAATGGGGCTTACTTGTATAAGGATGCTTTTGATATAGAAAGAGATTTGACGAAGGCGAAGATCATTCTCACAGAGAGCATGTTTAAAGGTAAAAAGTGGTTGAAAGCCTGGTGTGAACAATTGAAGAAACTGCCTGAGTATAAGGATACGACAATAGATCCGATGCAGGTTTATTGTGATGCTATTGAAAAATATCAGCATGGTTTATATGTCTCTGGAACGAATCTGCCCTATGGGAATTCGGTATTCACACATCTGAGTTATCAGATGATCAATACCTTGGATTTTAGTCAGGAACAATTTGAACATATCATGGATAAGCACTGTCAGTTAATTGATGATCCGTTGAAATTTATTCGAAAATGGGATGCACTGAGTCTGAAGGGCAATGCGAATGATGAAGTGGATATAGCAAGTGATGATAGGGATGACTCAGCGCTTTATGCAGAAGAAACAAATGGGCAGACAGATAGAGCAAAGATATCTTATGCAATGCCAAATTGGGAAAAAGCTGCTCTGAGAAATGCAGATTTGAGAAATGATATTTATATCAAAAATCAGTTGAAGAACACGCAAAAAGCACTTTTGAATAAACTTGTTACCGGCAAATTGGTTGTTGCAGGGCAAACCAGATATTTGTGCCGGGATTTGCTGCCGCTGCTTGCAAGCTTATTAGTGATTCAAAGTGATATTAATAAAATGTGGCCAAAGTATTTAAACTGGTCGAGATTTTTTCTGCCAGTAGGAAAGATTGAGAAGAAAGAAGCGGGCACACAGTCAATAGGGTATGAAGATGCTTCTGATAGGTATGGTCTGGATTATGCCAGGAGCTATGCTTTCTTTAGATCACCCCATTTATCCCGAAATGAGCAATGTCTCTTAAAGCCTCTGGTACAGACAGACGAGGATACTTACAATGCAGCAGATCATTCAAAAAATGTAAAATTCAATACGTACAAATATTACGTGGAGGGTATTTATACGAAATATTTTGGCCATCTGACAGGTATTGTCATGGTATCACGTTCTTCAGTGGCACCTTTGTGTCTGGGAGGCGCAGATTTTGACGGTGACCTGGTGAATATTATATTCGATCAGGATGTAGCGGAAGCTGTCAAGTCAGGTGTGTATCGTGACGAGGCAGTGGGTCCAAATGGTAAAATTGTCAATGAATTAAAGAGAAAACTGCCGGTGGTTAACATTCCGAGTACGGCCAGTCGGGAGGAAGCAGTGCCGGAGCATGTACCTTATAAACATATAGAGGATACATTTTCCAATCGTATTGGGCAGATTTCAAATACAGCAATCGCCATTGGACAAAAGGAGTATGGGCATAGGCTGCCCTCGGAGCAGGAGAAGAGTGAAGCGGCAGGTTCGGCTAAAACGGCAGCTTTAGATAAAAATATTTCCTGTGCGGCCTGTACCTTGCTGACGGGTCTGGAAATTGATTCGGCCAAAAATGGCGCACATCCGAATTTGGATAGTATTCTTAATGGAACTATTGGGAGATCTTCATATCTTGCCTTTATCAATCGCTTTAGAAAACTCAGGGCAGAGTCTTCATTTAGGTATGAAAATATGCGTTTTGAAAAGATGCAGGATAAATCTAAGTCAGAAGTTATGGTAGTGACAGCCAAAGATTGCAAATCGAAAGTCAGATTTGTAATGGAAGAATATGGTACATATATTAATGAGCTCCCAGTTTACTTTTGGCATGAATTGAATGAGACTGCAAAGAAATGGCGGAAAGCGAATAAAGCGGAAAGACCTAAGCTGCTTTATAACGGCACAGACAATGAAAAATATAAAGAACAAATCGAAGCTTTTGGCGCAGCGTGCAGCGCGGTGATGGATGTATATTTCTTCTATCATTATATTTTTATGCCTGCGCTGAAGGCGAAGAAAAATTGCAGCGGCTATGCGGAAGAAAATTTGGAAAAGCTGATTGATCAGATATATGATCAGGAACATGCAGAGCAAATAAAAGAAACTGTGAAGCCGATTCTGCAGAGAAAGTTGGCGGAATGCATGCCGGCGGATGTGTCAGGCAAGGAGATGATGCAGCGGATAAATACATATCAGTGGCAGTTTCAACCGATGGAGAAGAGAGGGGAAACACTGGAGATAATTCTGGGAGAAAAGTTTCATGCAGCTAATCTGACGGATGAGGAACAGAGCTTTTTGTATCATTTTAAATTGCAGGGATATAAGATATTGTGGCTGTTGATAGATGTTATTTGCGGTAATGCTGTATCATTTGATGAGATGAAAAAGCGTGTGTCAGGAGAAAAAGAAAAGTATATTTTGAAAGAGACTGCGGAATTGGATAGGAGGCTGGAGTCGGAAGCAAAAGCCTTTTATGAGCAAAATGCTGTTGGAATAGAGGAAGGAATTTACAGACAGTGTCTGGAAGAGATTCAGAAAATTATCCGGCAGACAAAGGATTTGCCGATGTCATTGAAAGTTGTTGCTTTATATGAAAGAACCGAGAAAGATTATACCAAAAGAAAGTTTTTCTGGGACGCTTTTTCATGGAAGAAATTGCAGCCGCTGATAGAAAAGAAGAAAGAGGGGGCTGAGGATGTTAAATGAAAAACTGGAATTTGAAGCTTACGTGACAAATCCTGAATCGGATACGCCAAGAATACAGCGTTATCTTCTGATTGGCAAATTCAGTAAAGAAGGGAATTTATACGGACTGGAAACAATTCTGACGGTCATTGCCAGAGCATTCCTGTATACGAAGGCGGGAAATGACGATCCGGATAGTGCTGGCAGAGAAACTTACAGCAAAGAAATGCTTCATGCAGCAATTCGTGTTCTTGATCGCTGGTGTGGTTTTTCTTCTGATGAAGAAAAGGAGACTGATCAACAAAATCCGTGTCTTCAGACATGGTTTGAACAATATCCGGAGGCGGATGGCTGGTTGGAAAAGTATTGGAAGCACTATTGCAAATCAAAGCATTCTGAGAAATTATGGAAGAAATATGAGGAAAAATGGCAAAGAAGCTTAAATTCCGGAGATTATCGTTTTAATAAAATCTCCTATCAAAATGTGATTGCCAATGCGTTGGAAATGGGACCGCTCCGTGTCAGATATCTGGTATTTAAGAAGGATGAGAATGCTGTAGAAAAAAGGAAGAAGCCAGACATTCATTATTTATATGAGATACAGGAAGGTGAACGCAGTCCGCAGAAAAGTACAATAACAAAATTCCTGAAAAATATTGCAGCGTTTCTGATATTGCAGACATACCATCCGGAGAATCAAAAGGAGGTCTTGCTGGACAGGCGGCGCTTATTGGGCTGGTATGGGAGGGATGATCAGAAAAACGATACATCAATCTGGTATCTGAGTCATTTCATGTGGCATGGAGAACCCATTTTCTGGCGAAATGATACACGTATGAATTTAAATTTCATTAAGTTTGGTATCAATCCGGAATATTTGAAACATTTTGATTTTAAGCTGATTGAGCCTAAGTCAGAGGACGAATTGAAGACATATATTAAAGAATATGGAGATCGTTACTGGATTCTTAAAGATACAGGACATGTGAAGAATAGTCCGTTATGTTTTATGAATAACACAATTAAATAATACCCCCGGTCAAAAGGTCAGATGGAAGAAAAACCACCTGGCCTTTCATCTCGTTTGCAAAAAAGATTGCAAAGATACGGAGAAAACTATTAAGTGTAAGTTCTTGTTGTATACAGGCTGCTATAATCAGCCTATAGCAAATGAACATGAATTTGAAGGAGGAGACACGTATGAATACAGGTAAAACATTAGAAACAAAACGTCTATTGCTTGTTCCCGGCAATAATGCCAGGGATGATGAGACGTTTATAAACATGCTGAGAAATGATGGTAATTTTCGTGATTTTTGCGGCATTGAGTTCAGCGAAAAATATTTAGCAGAATTTAGGAATTATTTTGAACGGACAGGCCACGATGAATGTATTTATTCAATATTTCTTAAAGGTTCGGACCGATTCATTGGTTATGTGGGATTTCACCGGGAAAGAAACTTGGACTATGAAATAGAATTCTATATTTCCAAAAGTGAGAGAAGAAAAGGCTATTGTGAGGAAGCTTGTAAAGCAGTGATGGATTTGTTTTTCTCAGAGGGCGTGTCAGTTGATCATACCATAATAAGCGAAAGAAAACTGTATGCGACAACCCTTTCAGACAATAGGCCTGTGATGCAGCTCTTGTCAAAACTTGGCTTTACAAAGCACATTCCGGAAGATGGTAAAGTTCTCATTATGGAAGGTTTTGTAGATGAAGAAAGTGATGAATTCTTTGGATACTGTGTTGCTAAATATGTTATCGTAAGGTAAGAGAGATATAGTTGGCTATTTAACTACAGGTTGATTTGATTGAGAAATTAAGTGTAGTATAATGGAAAAAAGGAAGTGAGAAATTTATGCGTGAAACAATCCTCTGCAAATTACATGAAATTGAAAAGGCAGAAAATGTGCGTATTCTTCTGGCAGTCGAGTCGGGCAGCCGCGCCTGGGGATTTGCCTCCCCGGACAGTGATTATGATGTGCGATTTATCTATGTTCGTCCGAAGGAGGACTATCTCCGTCTGGAGCAGATCAGGGATGTCATCGAGCTGCCTTTGGATGATGTGCTGGATATCAACGGTTGGGATTTGCAGAAAGCATTGAGACTTCTGTACAAGTCTAATCCGACCTTATTTGAATGGGCAGCATCCCCGATCGTTTATATGGAAACTGAATTTGCCGGTCAGTTCCGAAACGTGATGAATACCTATTTTTCGACAAAAAAGAGTTTGTATCATTACATCAGTATGGCAGAAGGCAATTATCGGGAATTCCTGCGAGGTGCCAATGTCAAGGCAAAGAAATACTTCTATGTCATGCGTCCTGTTCTGGCTTGCCGTTGGATATTAGAGAAAGGAACACCGCCGCCAATGCGTTTTACAGAACTTATGGCAGCAGAATTGCCGAGAAATTTGCATACGGAGATGGAACATCTTCTTGAATTGAAGATGAATGCACCTGAGATCAAAGAAATACCAAGAATAGATGTGTTAAACGAATATCTGGATACTTCGATTACGGAAATTAAAAATTTGCTGTTGGATATGGATGACACAAAGAAAATGGAGTGGGAGACCCTGGATCAGATGTTTCTGGAGGCGTTATAAAATTTATTTAGTAAAGATCTAGTGGTTGCTTTTTTTAAAACTATATAAATTAGTACCTCCCGGTCAAAAGATCAGATGGAATAAAAACTATCTGATCTTTATTTTTTTGCCTAAAAAAGTAAAAAAAATTGGGAAGGCAAAATTTAAAGCAAGTTCTTACACTATTCGTATTGCTATAATCATGCCATAGCAAATGAAGTTGCCCAAGAAAGAATTTGATTAGCGGGGATTCAACTGCTGGTTGATTTCATAGGAACACAAAACAAATTATAATGAAAAGAAGGAGCGTCAGTGTATGAGCAACAGAACGAATGAAATTTTGTCCAAGATTATGGAAACGGCGGGTGTCGATCAGGAAAATTTTTCGGGCCCTGATGCGGCAATTTTGAGGCTGCTGCGTTATTATCGCCAGGATATTCCGGCGTCGCCACGTTATTTATACGATGGTGATGCGGTCAGTTTCTATCATGACGATGCGGCTGTCAATGGAGTTCAGGATGAAAAGTCTAAGCAGTGGCTGGCTGAACGTGGGGATGTGATGACTTCTCTGTGGGCGCCGTTGACGACATAATAGGGAATGAATGACGGCAGAGTGGCCGGCAAGAGCGATGACAATATTGATTACATTTTGTCGCGCTATCAGGAAGGGGACCCGAAGGTGCTGGAAGCCTTTGAAATGATGCGATATTTAGCTGAGCATTATTTTTCAAGAGGAAATTTGCTTTTACTTCCGGATATGTGTAATGAATTCGGTGCGTACAAAATGAATCCGGATAAGTTTAGGATTTCAGAAGACAAAGTGGATCAGTTCCTGTGGAGAGGCTGGAATGGGAAAACGATGGCTTATTTTGATTATAACTATGATTATATGACCGAGTGGATTTTATCTGAACATTTGGAGTGCATGTACTATGAGGGATTTTTTGAACATAGCCTCGAAGAAATAGAAAGCAGCGATTTTGTGATTGATACGCATGAAATTAAATTTTCGCCATTTTGTCTGCAGTCCATGATCGGGGATTGGACAAGAATCCCGGCATATGATTACAGGGAATTAACGGACAGCGAATGGCATCTGTATTTCGATAGTCTGGCGAAGGTAATTGCTTATAGAAATAAACAGCACTTTCAGCCACATTTGCCGTATAAATTCAATGCGTAAGGATACAAACAAGGAGGAGCAACATGTTAAAACATATCAATTTTCAGGCAACAGAGTATGTTATAGTAACCGGAGGCAACGGCAGGATTAAGAAGCAGGGATATGGACTCGGCTTTTTCTACAATAATGCATCCACGAGCATTAAGGTGATTCCATCGACAGCTTTTGATACTTCTTATATGTTCAATGATATTATAACCCATGATTTTCAGAATATTTCTGTTCAGGGAGACATTTCTTATGTGATTGACGATTTTGAAGCAGCTTCTGAAAAGACAGATTTTTCATTTATCAATCCGGAGGATTATGCGGAGAAGTTATCGGAGGCACAAAGCAAGATGTCCAAAAGGATTATCGGAATTGTGAAAACTGAAATTGCTCAGTTTATGGCGGCTAAAGATATCAGAGCAGCTATTCAATCTCAGAATGAATTGGCTGCAAAGCTGAATGAATCCATGAAGCATCATACATATGTTAGGGAATTTGGTTTAAGTGTAATTAATGTATCTGTTCTTGGTATTATGCCGCAGCCAAAGACAAGGGAGGCGCTTGAATCATCAGCGAGAGAAGAAATTCTCAGACAGCAGGATGATGCCATTTACAAGAGACGTAATTTTGCAATTGAGCAGGAACGCAGCATTAAAGAGAACGAATTGAATACAGAGATTACAATTGCTGAAAAAGAGCGGGAGAAACAGGAGAAAGCGATTGATGCTAAGATGGCTTTGCAGCAGAAGAATGCGGAAGCAAGAATGCAGCAGTTAAATGATGAGCATGAATTTCTCATGAGAGATGTGGAAGCCCATGCTGTCAGTGATAAGGCGCTTCATGAAAAGAATATGGAGTCCTGTAGTTTTGAACAGAAAGAGCAGGAGATTAAAAATGAAACCCAGCGTTCGATTGCGGATACGAAAGCTTATGAAAGTGATGTGCTTTTAAAAGTCTTTGCGCATATTGATAAGGATGTCCTTACAGCGCTGCTCTTATCAGGCATGGACAGCGGCAAAATGATTGCAAAAGCCTTTGGAGATCTTGCGGCCAATTCAGAGAAAATCGGTAATCTCAATATTACGCCGGATTTGTTGGATACATTGGTTAAGAGGGATGGAGAGCTGTGATGGAAAGAGAAATGAGGGGAATGAACAAAATTGTAATCGTGTCCCAGAAGACACGATTACAGGAACTCATTGAGCGATTTAATACAAAGGAGCAGGCTCAGTTTTATATTGAACATATGGGGGATTCCTTTGATGATTATTTGGATGAGGACCGTTGTTACGCAGAATCCCTGGCTTATGTCAGGAAAAAGGCAGAGCAATATGCGAGGGTTTCTGTCATTGATAAAAGCTTTTTATGCAATTATATTTTTGGCAGAGATGATCTTGTTGTATGTGTGGGCAGGGACGGTCTGGTATGCAATACAATGAAATATCTTGAAGAGAGTAATCTGGTGATTGGCATCAATCCGGATCCTTCCAGATGGGAAGGCGTTATTTCACCATTTTCGGCGGAGGATTCGAGGTGGCTTTTTGCAATCATATTCGACGGTTTGAGAGAGGTGACAACGAAAAAAATAACATTTGCTCATGCAGTTACTCAGAATGGGCAGGAGCTATATGCAGCCAATGATATTTTTGTGGGACCGGCAAATCATATATCGGCGGGATATGACATTTTGTACAGGGGGAAGTATGAAAGGCAGTCTTCCAGCGGTGTCATTATTTCAACGGGGTTGGGACAATCCGGATGGTACAAATCAGTTATAGCTCAGCTTAATGGGGGTGCAGAGTTTCTTCATATGAATAAGCCGTCCTACACGGCAATCGGATGGAGTGATCAGGAATTATCTTTTGCAGTCAGGGAACCTTATCCGTCAATCAACTCCGGTGCAGATATTGTAATGGGAAAAATCAAGCTCGGTGAGTCCCTGAAACTGAGATCCTGTATGCCGGAGAATGGTGTTATTTTTTCAGATGGAATGCAGGAGGACGCCATTTCATTTAACTCAGGAACCCTGGTGACCATTACAGTGGCAAAAAAACAGGGAAATTTATTGGTATGTTCGTGATAAGCGCAAGTTCTTGCCCTATATGAACTGGTATACTAACATCATCAAAGGAACCTTGACAACTAAATATTGAAAAAATTAAAGACAGCCGATTGTATTATTGTCAAAAACAGATTATAATATACACTGTAACTATAAAAAATATATTTACAAAACAATAAAGGGGAAATGTATGATGAGAAAAAACAAATTGTCAGCAATCATGATGGTATTGGTACTTGTGATGGCAGCGGCGCTGACCGGGTGCTCAGACAAGAAAGCTAAGGAACAGGAAATACAGAATAAGGTAGCGGCTATTGATACTGCTTATGAGGCTTTTACAGCGGAAGCAGATCATGCGAAGAAACTGGAAGCTTATAAGACAATGGTTAGTGAGGATGAGGCCTATACAGAGGAAGATGCTGTGAAAGAGAAATACACAGCGGTTCTGGCTGACATGAAGAAGGCCTTTACAGACGAGTACGACAGTACAATTGCAGAGAATACGGTCGATGTCAGCAAGGAAGAGGATGAGAAGAAAGTCAGTACTTATAAGGACAATCTGACCAAGGCATTGGAAACCATCAAGGCGGATGCGGTTTGTACAGAGGAAGAGATAACAGTTTATGAAACCAGTATAAATACTGCTGTAAAGACTTATGATGACCGTGTGACAGCAATCAAGAAAGCGGCTGATGAGAAGAAGAAGGCTGAGGAAGAAGCGAAGGCGAAGAAAGAAAGTGAAGAGGCTGAAGCTGCAGCGGAAGCTGAGGCAACTGAGGCAGCCAAAAGCAGTGAAAGTTCATCTTCTTACAGTTCATCTTCATCCGGTGATTCTGCATACAGTTATTCTGATAATTCAGGCAGCAGCTATTCCGGTTCATCAGGCAGCTCAAATAACGACTATGCATATGATGATGACGATGATGACAGTTATTCATCTAGTTCAGATAATGGCAGTTCATCATCAGGCAGCAGTTCCGGTTCTGAATCATCAGGCGGTTCATCTGGATCAGAAAGTGGGCACCATACTTGGGGAAGTGGTACAATGACTGGTGATGATGGCAAAGAACATAGTTTTACTGTAAAAGATAATATTTTTTATGGTGATGAAGGTGAATCAGAAGATATCAGTGCCTGGGTTGCTCATTAGGCATTAAGCAAAATTCTAAAGCAGCGATAACAATGGGAGGTCATGGAAATTGACCTCCTTCTTATTCAGAAGGGTGTGATTCGATATGAGATATCTTATTTCAGACATTCATGGTTGTTATGATCAATACAGACAGCTTTTGCAGAAAATCAATTTTTCGTCACAGGATGAATTGTATGTTCTTGGCGATGCGGTAGATCGGGGATCAGATCCGATAAAAGTATTGCAGGATTTGATGCGCCGGCCGAATGTTATTTATATTCTCGGCAATCACGACCTTGAGATGTATTTGCTTCTGAATAAACTGACAGCGGAGATCACAGAGAAAAACTGTGAAACGCAGATTACTTCTGAACTTTTGGAAGCTTACAGTCTTTGGTTGTCAGATGGCGGAGCTGTGACAGTGAAGCAGTTCCAGAAGCTGTCACGGGATGATCAACAGGAAATCCTTGATTTTATTGCAGATGCATCGGCGTATGAGGAGATTGCTTATCAAGGCAGACGTTACATTTTGACCCATGCCGGTCTGGCAAATTTCTCATCAGAGAAAGAATTGGAGGATTATGATCTGTATGATTTTGTAGAAGACCGGGCTGATTACGGCAGGCGGTATTTTTCTGATGAAAATGTATACCTGGTGACCGGACATACACCAACACCGTTGATTGATGGCTGGAACCGGGCGGAAGTTTATAAGGAAAATGGGCATATTGCTATTGATTGCGGGTGCTGTATGGGCGGACGTCTGGCGGCTTATTGTATTGAAACAGGAGAAACAACTTATGTGCGCGGCATAAGGAACGAAGAAACTGTCTAAATGCGGCATCAGGATTTATAAGTTTTGAACTTGATCGGAAGAAGGGAGCGATGGCAATGGCAGTAAGAATGACAGTGAATGATATGATGAATCGGTATTGTCCCGGATTAAATGAACTCTATGATGGTGAAAAACGTTACCGTTTTTACCAGAGCACCTATTATGAGGATTTCCTTGAATTTTACGAGCAGTCTGAAAGTATAACCTATGATCGTATGGACAACATTCTTTTTAATGATTATTACGGACGGAATCACAGCAGGAAGATCAAGCGTCTGAATGCAATGCTGCTTTTTGGAAACGACATCAAGACGAAGCATTCCCAGGGAGAATTGATAGAAATGCTGTTTAATCTGCAGGAGGATCGTATGTTTAACCCTTATCATCATTATTATATTCATGAAATTGATGATGAGGACAGGCCATCCGGCTCCATGAATGAACGGGATCGGAAATGGCTGAAGATTGCCGGCTGCGATGATAAAACAAAGAACATGATCATTGCAGGCAAGATTTATGATCTGTTGGACATTATGACATTGTCTGAGTTTTATAATACAGACCCTGCTAACCCGTCAAATAATGAACGGAATCCTTTCACAGACCGGATCAGGGATGTGTATGCGACTATTGATCGA
>Ga0129310_1000256_pt1 | contig 71329 bp, 80 predicted proteins | sample Go1ome_2_FD_94433 | JGI IMG/M metagenome (GOLD analysis project Ga0129310, IMG submission 94433) | Western lowland gorrila individual fecal microbial communities from Wisconsin, USA - Go1022A metagenome | ecosystem: Host-associated > Mammals > Digestive system > Large intestine > Fecal | place...
CTTTGTGCTGCAAAGGTGAGCGCCGCCAGTGGCGGATACAGCGAACCGAAGCAGGGGCAGCGGTCGCAGAGTGCGAGGGGCTTTTGCTCCCGAAGCACGATGCGGGTACCGCAACCCGACATTATCGAGCATTTTGACAACGCAGATGCCGTACCGCAGCCGCCGGAGCGGCGCTTAAGCCGTAAGGCGGGAATTGTGCGGTGTTGCCTAATGTTTTTTGTCCGCTTTTTGTGGGCTTGCAAAGCTGCATTGGGCCCGTTTGCAGGCTTTTGCACACCTTTTAACAAAAGCGGATCTCCTTACCTGTAAAAAAGGATAACAAGATTCAAAACAATTTACAATTCTTTCAAAAGCATGATATAATAGCCTTAAGGCTATCGTAATGCCCTTTCACCCATGCAAAAAAAGGCGGAGAAATATGGAACTGAAACAAATCGAATATTTTTTGCAGCTTGCTAAAATGCAGCATATGTCACGCACAGCCGAGTTTTTAAATATTTCGCAGCCCACGCTGAGCAAAAGCCTGAACGCCCTTGAGCGCGATTTGGGCGTTTCGCTGTTTGACCGTGTGGGCAATCGTTTGCAGCTGAACGATAGCGGAAAGCAATTTTACTCCAAGGCGCAGCAGGCCATGCACACCCTGGGCAACGCCGTGCTTTCGGCCAAGCAGGCTTCGTTTGAGGTGAGCGGCGAGGTTTCGATTGTGTGCATTGCGTTTGCGCCCATTCTGGTGCCCTGCATTTGCGCGTATATGGAGCTGAACCCCAAGGTGAATGTGCGGCTTTTGCACTTTAACCACCTGCTCAACAGCTCGGGCGAAGTGGATTACGATTTTATTTTAACGGCTTCGCGCTATGCGCCGGATCTGGGGGATGGCGGGCGGCTTTGGGTCACCCAGCCGCTGTTTGCCGAGGACGCCTATTTTATCATCAGCCCCCGGCACCCGCTGTTTGGCCGCCTGCCCGAAAACGATGCCGATTTTGATCTTGCGCAGTTTTCCGAGGCCAGCTTTATCACCATGCGCCAGGATGCCTGCTATACGGATTTTTCCGGCGATCTGTGCCAGAACGCCGGGTTTGTGCTGAAAAGCTATTTTCAGTCAGACGATTTTCTGGTAAAGATGATGGTGATCCGCGAGGGCAAGGCCGTGGGCTTTTTGCCGCGTTCCGGGCTGGAGCTGGCCCGCAGCATTTGCCCGGATCTGCGGGCGGTGCACTGCGCCCTGCCCGGCGGCGACCGCACGGTGCAGCTGATGCGCAAGAAAAAAAGCCTTTTGAGCGAAACCGCCTTGGATTTTTGGGATTTTGCGCTGGATCACTTTAACCTGCCGCCCGACGGCGAGGACTGATGCCCCCCCAAACGCAAAAAGGGCGCCCCCGGTTTGCACCGGAAGCGCCCTTGGATACAGCGACCCAACATATATATGATACCACATTTTTGCCCCGGATTTCAAGAGGCAAAATTACATAATTTTGGTTTTAAAATCCATGCACATTGCGAATAGACACCCCGCCCCCGGCGTGGTATAGTATAGACACAAACAAAAGAACAACCAACAGGATCACATTTTGATGGATCCGTTTTCAAAACAGACTACATTACAGAAAGGAGCCAAGGCCAATATGAGAAGCGCTGAACTGGAACCCGCACAGTTTATCCGGGCCTGGGCCCACTGAAAAAGGATTGCCGCTTCATCGCCGCCGGACGATTTACCGGTACACAAATTATGAGCGATGCACCTGAGTAAGAGCCTTAGCCGCCCGGGAATTTACCCCAGGCAATTTAATATAGATGAAGAAAGAAGTGGATGGTTATGAAAATTCTGAAACTGATGTGCTTCACCTGTATAGTCCACCCCTGATTTTAAAGAGGCGTTGAATCCCATGTACTAACAAACTTGTTCGTCTTACTCACCTTTACTATAACGAGGCTTGTGTTCCAATGAACCTGATTTAGCACAGTTCGCCACTCACCCATTATAAGAGGTAGCTTCCGATGAACATTTAGTTCTGCCCGGTATTCACCCTTTATATGAGGCTTAGCGTCCAATGTGATACGATTTCAGGTCGATCTTCCACCCTTAGTTGAACGAGGTTTGAGTCCGATGATTTAGTTTAGTTTCTGGTAAGTACCCCATCTTCGACGAAAGAAGTTGATTCTGCTATGAAAGTTGCTTTTAATCGCCTGATGATGATTCTGTAAAAGAAAGGGTCACTCCAATGTACTAACCAAATAGAATGGCGGGATGTTAAAACGCCATCGCATCAATGCTTTCCAATCCGGGCCTTCTATCGAGGGCCCGGATTTTTTGTGCCCGCAATGGCATTTTTCTTTTTTGTATGCTACAATAGCCTTGTAATAAAAACGAAAACCTGCTTTGGCTTTGGCCGGGCGCAAAAGGAGTGCATAAACAAGCCATGTATGATTATCTGATCGTTGGCGCCGGGCTGTACGGCGCTGTGTTTGCCCACGAAGCCGCCAAGGCGGGCAAAAAGTGCCTTGTAGTTGACAAGCGCAGCCACATTGCGGGCAATATTTTCACTGAGGATGTCGAGGGCATTCAGGTGCATCGCTACGGCGCGCATATTTTTCACACCAACAACAAAGAGGTGTGGGATTATGTGAATCAGTTTGCGGTGTTCAACCGCTATACCAACAGCCCGGTGGCCAATTATAAGGGTGAACTCTATAATATGCCCTTCAACATGAATACTTTTAATAAAATGTGGGGGGTGATCACCCCTGCCCAGGCGCAGGCCGAAATTGAGCGCCAGCGCGCCGCCCACTACACCGCCGAGCCGAAAAATCTGGAAGAGCAGGCCATCAATCTGGTGGGCATAGATATTTACGAAAAGCTCATCAAGGGCTACACCGAAAAGCAGTGGGGCCGCCCCTGCACCCAGCTGCCGGCCTTTATCATTCAGCGCCTGCCCGTGCGCCTGACCTTTGACAACAACTATTTCAATGCCCTGTATCAGGGCATTCCCGTGGGCGGCTACACCAAGCTTGTGGAAAATCTTTTGCAGGGCATCGAAGTGCGGCTGGGCGTGGACTATCTGGCCCAGCGCCAAAGCCTGCGGGCGCTGGCTGAAACCGTGGTGTTCACCGGCCCTGTGGACGCTTATTTTGACTATCAGCTGGGCGAGCTGCAATATCGCAGCGTGCGCTTTGAAACCGAAACGCTGAACACCCCCAACTATCAGGGCAACGCCGTGATCAACTATACCGATGCCGAAACGCCCTTCACCCGCATTATCGAGCACAAGCATTTTGAATTCGGCAGCACCGAGCCCGGCACCAAAACCGTGATCAGCCGCGAATACAGCGCCGAGTGGAAGCGTGGCGACGAGCCCTATTATCCCGTGAACGATGAGAAAAACAGCCACCTGTACGAGCAGTACAAGGCGCTGGCCGAGGCCGAGCCGGGGGTTTTGTTCGGCGGCCGACTGGGCGAATATAAGTATTACGATATGGACAAGGTGATCGAAACTGCTTTGCAGCGTGTGCGCGCTGTAATCGCATAAAAGGCATTTGCCGCAACCGAAAAGGAGGGTTTCCCCATGCAGAATTTTCAGTTTTATGTTCCCACAAAAGTAGTCTTTGGCCAGGGCACCGCCGATCAGGTGGGCCAGCTTGTGGCCGAGCAGGGCTGCAAAAAGGTGCTGGTGCATTTTGGCGGCCACAGCGCCAAGGCCAGCGGCCTGCTGGACCGTGTGTGTGCCTCGCTGCAAAGCGCCGGTGTGCCCTATGTTACGCTGGGCGGCGTAAAGCCCAACCCGCGCCTGGCACTGGTGTATGAAGGGCTGGAGCTGTGCCGCAAAGAGGGCGTGGACTTTCTGCTGGCCGTGGGCGGCGGCAGCGTGATCGACAGCGCCAAGGCCATTGCCTTTGGCCTGGCCAACCCCGATCTGGATGTGTGGGATCTGTACGATCAGCACGCCACCGCCACCGCCTGTGCCCCCGTGGGCTGCGTGCTCACCATTGCCGCTGCAGGCAGCGAAACCAGCAACAGCAGTGTGATCACCAAGGAAACGCCCGACGGCGACTTAAAGCGCGCCTACGGCAGCGATCTGTGCCGCCCGCGCTTTGCCATTATGGACCCCACCCTCACCTATACCCTGCCCGATTACCAAACGGCCTGCGGCTGCACCGATATTATGATGCACACCATGGAGCGCTTTTTCGCCTATGAAAAAGACAATGATGTGACCGACAACATCGCCATCGGCATTCTGCGCGCCGTGAAAAAGAACGCGCTGATTCTGGTGAAGGACCCCAAGAATTACAATGCCCGCGCCCAGATCATGTGGGCAGGCAGCCTGAGCCACAACAGCCTGACCGGCTGCGGCATTGTGGGCCGTGGCGACTGGGCCACCCACCAGCTGGAGCACGAGCTGGGCGGTATGTTTGATGTGGCGCACGGCGCAGGCCTTGCCGCCATGTGGGGCAGCTGGGCGCGCTATGTGTGCGATGCCCTGCCCGCCCGCTTTGCACAGTTTGCACGCGAGGTGATGGAGGTGCCCGCCACCGGCGATGATATGATCGATGCGCTGGCCGGTATCGCCGCCTTTGAAAACCTTATGCACGAGCTGCGCATGCCCACCAACCTGCCCGAGTTGGGCGTGACCGCCACCGAGCAGCAGATCGAAACGCTGGCCTATCGCTGCACCTATGAGCATCGCCGTAAGATCGGCTATGTGAAGGTGCTGGACGAAAGCGATATTGCCAACATTTACCGCATGGCCAATCAGGTGCCCGATCCCTTATTCACTTAAAACAGGCAGGTGCCCATGATGCGAATGATTCTGGAACTTTCGTGGCTTTGGAAATTTTTATCGGTTTTTGCCGCCATCGCGTTTGTGCTGGTGGCGTGTGCCGGGCTTTTGTGCCGGGCACGGCAAAAACCCTTTGGCAAAAAAGGCGCCATCGTTTTGATTTTGACCGCCTTTGTGATCGCCGCGGTGTGGCTGATGCAGTTGGCCCGCACCCCCATGCCCATTTAAAGTAAAGCCTAAAAAAGCCCTCCCGCACGCGAATTTTTGCGTGCGGGAGGGCTTTGCTTTTACTTTGTTTTTTGGCTCTTTGTCAAATGTTGGGGTAAAAGTAAAACAACCAAGCTGAATGAGGGAGTACACAGCATGAAACAGGGCTGTGTACTCCTTTTCTTAAACAGCAGAATGAGAGCAGTGCAAAATACGAGAGCGAAAACGCGTAAAATCACGGAAGCCGAAACAAACACGCTTGAGAACTTTTGTTTAGTTGTTGCAGCCCTCTATGAATCCGTTGGAGAATGGAATTTCACGAGAATTCAGAATTTCAGCAGACCAGTTGTAGCAGGCTGTAATACAGGCTCGGAACTCAGATAATGGGTTTTCCGCACGAAAAGCAGCTGCTTCGGCTGCCAAAAGCCAATCTGAAAGCTTCTCCCTTGCCAGTTCACGGTTATTTTTAGTATGCATTATTTTAAGAAACTGATTTTTCAGACGGTAAGCTTCTGCCAAACGCGGGGCGTTTTCAAAGATAATGGCAAGCTGCCGCAGCAAGGGCATTTGTGCATTTTTCGAGGAAGCATCATATAAACATGAAGTTCATTGCCCGTATTTTCCACTTTTTGTACGATTGCATCTTCCATATTCAGAAGTTTTGCGCTATTATTATCTTTGTAGAACATACTTTTGATCCTTTCAATTGGGTAGGGGTACTTTTATTGTATTGGATTTCCTGGGTATGTTCTACCTTTTTTATGCAAAAAAATGGGATCGGGTTTGACCCGACCCCAACATTTATTATGGAGCCCATTTATGATAGAACCGCATTTCACAAAGCGCCGCACTCAGCAGCGGCAAAAGGCGAATAAAAAGAAAAAATCCCGAATGCTGAATGCATTCAGGATTTTTAAATGGAGCTGCTATCCAGATTTGAACTGGAGACCTCATCCTTACCAAGGATGCGCTCTACCAACTGAGCTATAGCAGCATTGGCGACCCGGATCGGGCTCGAACCGACGACCTCTAGCGTGACAGGCTAGCGTTCTAACCAACTGAACTACCGGGCCAAAGCCGAGTTTTTATTGTTGCCCTGTGGCCTCGTGGCCGCTGCAACGGTATTTATTATAGCTTGTCACCCCCTAATTGTCAACACTTTTTTCAAACTTTTTTTATTTTTTCTTTCGTTTCCTTGTTTTGCTCGCTGTTCCGTGTTTTATTTATTGCCTGAAATGCCTGTTTTATGCTTGATTTTGCCCAAACCGCACTAAAAATTATAAAAAATATCTCCGGCATTTGCCTTTTCGGCCCCAAAAAATTTTCAGCTTTCTGCGTGTGCCGGCCCTATAGCCCCCGCCGGACAAAAAGCTATTGCAAAAAACAAAACGGGCGGTTTTTTCTGAAGCAGCTAAATTAGGGTAAATGTAATTTTTTTCTTGACACAGCACCTTCTCGGTGGTATACTAAACAAGTCTTAGGGGTATAGCTCAGTTGGTAGAGCAGCGGTCTCCAAAACCGCGTGCCGAGGGTTCGAATCCTTCTGCCCCTGCCAAAAAGCCTCACGAAAGAATCACTCTTTCGTGAGGCTTTTATTTTTAGTCCCTGTTGTAGATAAGTGTTGCTGATAAAAACTCTGTCAGTTTATGAAGAGGCTCCTTCCTTGAAACAGTCATTTAGATAATGTAATATATAAAATATGGAACAGTTTGAGATTTTTTGCGTCTATATAAATAAACAGTAAGCATATTGGAGGTACATAAGATGAAAAAAATGCTGGCATTAGGTCTGGCTTTAGTTCTTTCCTTGTGTGTAGTTGGCTGCTCTGAAAAGAGCATGACCTTTGATATTGGGGAGGCTAACAAGATAGAACTCCGTTCAGGAGCGGACGGAACGATGGTTGAAATAACTAACGCAGAAGATATTAAATATATTACAGACAATATAAATGCTTTGACTTTTAGCAAAGGTAAATCCAGCAAAGACCATAATGGATGGAGTTATTCGTTAAAATGGTATGATTCAGAAAATGTTTTAATGGAAGAAATTGTAGTTATGAGCGAGTACCAGATAGATTACAAAGACTATTTCTACAAAGGCATGGAAGTCGATAACGAGATAGACCTTGCTTATTTTGACAGACTTTTAAACCCTGAAAACAATGCTAACCAAGAGAATGACGATACTGTTTTGAAAGAACCACCTAATTTGACTCTATCTGTAAACGGACAAGAAGGATTAAAAAAACTTGATACCACAAAGGGTTTAAGACGTCCTAACCAAAGAACCCCTACACTGAAAAAGTGTAGGGGTTCTTTTTGGCTATTTTGATGAAGGCCGGTTTACCAGACCTAAAATCAACACTTATGTTAAAAAGGGAGTATTTTTATCAAAAACGATCTTTCCTGTGCAAAAAAGGCTGCCCGAAAGTGAACGGGCAGCCTTTTTGCTGTATTTATCGTTTTTCGGCCCATCAATCTGCGCAGGCCGAGCAGCCATCGCAGCCGGTTGCGCCCTTGGCGTGGTTGGCATAGGCAGCCAACGCAGGGTCACACTGGCGTGCCACCTGCATCATAATGGCGCATTCCATACGCTTGCGGAACAATTCGCAGCCGTACTCATAAATGCCCTTGATGCTGCCGGTGGCGTGGTAGGCGTTGGCCGCACAGCCGCCCGAGCAATACAGGCGGGCCCAGCAATCCTTGCAATCCGGGCGGGCGTAGGCGTTGCACAGCTTAAACTCATCCCGCAGGGCGGTGTTGGTCACGCCGTTCCAGATATCGCCCATCTTGTAGGCCGGGTCGCCCACAAACTGGTGGCAGGGATACAGCTCACCCGTGGGGGTAACCGCCATATACTCGGTGCCGCTGCCGCAGCCGGAAATGCGCTTATACACGCAGGGGCCGCCGGTGAGATCCAGCATATAGTGATAGAAGGTAATGGGGTGGCCTTCTTTTTCGCGGCGCAGCATATCCTTGGCCAGCAGCTCGTACTGGTCAAACAGCACGGGCAGGTCCTCTTTGCGCAGGGCATAGGGCTCGGTTTCGGCGCACACCACAGGCTCCATGGAAAGCTCGGTAAAGCCCAGATCGGCCATGTGGAAAATATCGTTGGTGAAATCCAGATTTTCACGGGTAAAGGTGCCGCGCATGTAATAGCCTTTGCCGCCGCGGGCCTGCACCAGCTTTTGGAACTTGGGCACAATGGTATCATAGCTGCCCTTGCCGCTGGCCGTTACGCGCTTGGCATCGTGAATTTCCTTGCGGCCATCCAGACTAAGCACCACATTGTGGCACTCTTTGTTGGCAAACTCGATCACATCATCATCGATATTCATGCCGTTGGTGGTAAGGGTAAAGCGGAAGTTTTTGCCTTTTTCTTTTTCAATGCTGCGGGCATACTGGATCAGGCGCTTGCACACATCCCAGTTCATCAGCGGCTCGCCGCCGAAAAAGTCCACTTCCAGATTGCGGCGGGTGCCGGAATTTTCGATCAGAAAATCCAGCGCGCGTTTTCCGGTTTCAAAGCTCATAAGCGCTGCCTGGCCGTGGAATTTGCCCTGTGCGGCAAAGCAATACTCGCAGTTCAGGTTGCAGGTGTGCGCCACATGCAGGCACAGTGCCTTTACCACCGTGCTGCGGTTTTTAAAGTCAAAGGCATGGTCGGCATAGATATCCGGGGCAAACAGCTTGCCTGCATCCTTTAAGCCCTGCACCGCCCCAATCACCTCGCGCACTTCGCTTTCGGGCGTTTCGGGGTGGGCCTTGGCCATTTCGGCCACGATCTCATCGGCCGAGTGGTTTTCAAACAGCGCAATAATATCATAGGCCAACTCGTCCACGGCGTGAACGCCGCCGCTATACACATCCACCACGATGTTATAGCCGTTCATTTTATACTGATGGATCATTGATTCAGTTTCCTCGCATTTATACGCAAAAACGCCGTGCTGCCGATTTGACAGCACGGCATTTTTGAAAGTTCAAGCTTCGGCCAACAAGAAATTAGTTCTTGTTCTCGCACTGCTGGTTGGCAACGCCACAGCTGGTCTTGCAAGCGGACTGGCAAGAAGTCTGGCATTCGCCGCAGCCACCGTTGTTCAGGCTTGCAGCCAGATCACGGGTTTCCAGAGTCTGGATATGGTTCATGGATCAGTCACTCCTTTTTTACTGTTGACCGGGCGCAGAGCAGCGCCCGAATCAATATAGATTCATAGATTCATTGTAATGGCAAAGCGGGCTTCTTGTCAAGTGCTTTTTGCCGTATTACGCCTTGGGCCAGTTTTCATCGCCGGGCATGCGCAGATTTTCGGGCAGCTGGGTTTCCTGCATGGGCTGATCGCACTCGGGATAATGGTCCGAAAGGTCCTGTTCATCCTCGCCCTTGGCGGCGCGCTTGAGGAGGCGCTTTTTGCGGCGCGTAAGCAGCATATAGAAGGCGGGCATCACAAACATGGCCAGCACGGTAGAGGCCACCAGGCCGCCGATGATCACCATTGCCATGCTGTTCATGATCTTCATGGTGGGGTCTTTCGTAAACAGCATGGGCAGCATGGAAAGAATGGTGGTCAGGGTGGTCATCAAAATGGGGCGAATGCGGATTCTGCCCGCCTGCACCAGTGCTTCCTCAATGCCCTGGCCGGTTTCACGCAGCTGGTTGGTGGTGTCCACCAGCAGAATGCCGTTGTTCACCACAATGCCCATCAGCATCAGAATGCCCATCATCGAGATCATGCTGAAGGTCGTGCCGGAAATAAACATGAACAGGAACGAGCCGATCAGACTGAAAGGAATGCAGGTCATCACCATCAGGCTGAAGCGCACGCTTTCAAACTGCATGGCCATTACCAGAAATACCAGGAACACCGCTGTTAAAATGGATTTCAGCAGGCCCGTAAGCTCGTCGTTCTGCATATCCTGCAGCACACTGGAGCTGCGGCTCACGCCCTGGGGCAGCTCCAGCTTGGCCACGGCGGCCTCGATGCTTTTTTGCGCCGTCCAGCGGGCTGTGCCGGTGGTGGAGGCCGTAACAGCGATCTGATACATACCGTTCTGGCGGGTGATGGTCTGCAGCGTGCTCACATATTTCACCTGTGCGATCTCTCCCAGGGTGGTGAGTGAGCCGTAAGGCGTAGACAGCGGCTGGTCCAGCAGCGAGGTGATGTTGTCGTAGCGGCCAGCGGGGTACTCCACAGTCACATCATAGTCCTCGCCGTCAATGGTCACATCGGCTGCATCCACGCCCGAAAGGGTGTTGTATACATTCATGGAAACCTGCGCCGGGGCAAGCCCCACATTCATGGCCAGCTGCGGGTCCACCACAATGTGCGCCGTGGTTTGGCTTTGGGCAAAATCGTTGGCCACGCGGATCACGCCCGGGGTTTGGCGCATGATCTCCTCCACCATGGAAGCGCCCTGCTTCAGGGCGTCCAGATCGGTGCCCTGCAGGTCGATCTCGGTGCCGGAGCTGGTGCCCATTGAGCTCATCGAGCTGCTGGCGCCGCCCGAGGGGGCCACCTCGATATCCATATTGGTGTATTTTTCCAGCGCACGGGTATATTCGGTCACAGCGTCCTCGCTGCTGCGCTTGCAGCCCTCAACGGCATAGGCCGAAATGGTGGCCGAGCTGCCCGAAATGGAAAGGTTTACGGTATCAAAATTTTCATCTTCCAGCAGCATTTGCTCCACCGGGGCGATCAGCTGGTTCATGGTTTCCAGCTTGGTGCCCGAGCGGAAATCGGCCGTTACCGAAATGCTGCCGTCATAGCTGCTGGGGATCAGTTCCAGATTGCACTGCGTGGCCGCAAAAACAGCCACCACCATCATGCCCGCCGTGGCCAGCATGGTGATTTTTTTGTGGTGCAGCACCGTGCGCAGCGCTTTGTCATAAAAGTGATTGAATTTTGCCAAAAGGCGGTTGATGGGCAGATCTTCTTTTGCCTTGGGCTTTAAGTATATGAATGCCAGCGGCACCACCGACACGGCGCCCAGAAGCGAGGCGATCATAACAAACACAATGGTCCACGCAAGGGGGCCCAGCATCTGGCCGCTCATGCCGCCCACCATGGCCATGGGCACATACACCACCACCGTGGTGATGGTGGAGGCCAGCACCGAAGCGCCCACCTCGCCCGCGCCGCGCAAAGCGGCCTCGCGGAAGGGCAGCTTTTCCTCCCGCATACGGAAGCAGCTTTCCAGCACAACGATGGAGTTATCCACGATCATGCCGATGGCCAGGATCAGTGCGCCGCCTGTCATCACATTCAGCGAATAGCCCATGCCAAAGTTGATGATCACAATGGCCAGCAGCACCGAGATGGGCATACTGCTGCCCACGATCAGGCTGGCTTTTATATCGCCAAAGAACAAAAACAGCACCGCCATGGTAAACAAAACGCCCTGTGCCAGCGTTTGCAGCACCTGCTGCATGGTTTGCTGAATGGTGTCGGCCGAGGTGTAGGTCACCTCAAAAGAAATGGCGTTGTTGGTGCAGCGGTCCAGAACGCGCTGAATGCGCTTGCACACATCCATGGTGGAGGCGCTCTGGGTTTTGGTAATGGTCAGGCTGATATTGGAATTGCCGTTGTAGCGGCTGATGCTGCTGGCATCCTTTTGCTTGTACTGCACCGTTGCCACATCCGAAAGATGGATCAGCGCGCCGGTGCCCGTGGTGAGGGTGACGTTGCGGATGGATTCCAGATCCTTCAGCTCGGCCACAGCGCTCACGCTCAGATCCTGATTGCCATTGGAAACGCTGCCCGCCGGGATGGTGAAATCCGCTGCGCCGATCATTTGGGCGATCGTGGAGATATTCAGCCCGTACTGGCTCATTTTTTCTTCGTTCAGCAGCACCTGCACATAGTTTTCGGTGCCGCCGCTGGTTTCCACCTGTGCCACGCCGCTCAGCTTTTCCAGCTCGGGCACCACGGTATCCTCGGCATATTTCAGCGCATCGGCGCTGCCGTTGGAGTTCACCGAAACCATCATGGTGGGCATGGAGTTCACGCTCATTTCCATGATGCTCGGGGTAAGGCAGCTGTCCGGCAGGGTGCTTTGCAGGCCGTCCAGCTTTTCTTTTAAGGCCGAATAGTTGTCATCGTTGTCGGTGTCATAGTCATACATCAGCATCACCATGGCCATGTTTTCGTTGGCATAGCTGGTCACGCTGGAAACACCGGAAAGCGTGGACACTGCGTCCTCGATGGGGTCTACCACCAGACTGTCCACATCGCTGGCCGAAGCGCCGGGGTATACCACCATCACCAGCTGCATGGGCATATTCATGTCCTGCATCAGCTCCATGGGCATTCCCAGCAGCGAGGCCACGCCGAACACCACGATCGCCAAAATCACCAAAAGGGTGGAAACCGGGCGTTTTAATACTAATTTTGTCATTCCTGTATCCCCCGGCCTCAGCCCTGTGCCGATGCGGCGGAATCCGCTGTTTCTTCGGCTTCCTCCTGCCCGGGAACGGTGATGGCACAGCCATCGATCAGATTGGCCGACCAGGTGGTGATCACCTGCTGGCCCTCGATCAGGCCGCTGGTGATGGCAATGTTCCGGTCATCGTAAATGCCGGTTTCCACAGGGGTTTTCACCGCCGTGCCGTCACGCGCCACAAACACATAGGCATCGCCGTTTTCATAATACACGGCATCGCAGGGGATCACGATCACATCCTTGGCGCTGTGGCAGGTGGTGGTGATGCTGGCGGTAACGCCGCTGGCAAGATCGGGCATATCGTAGATCGTGGCCTTTACCTTAAACAGGCCCTTTTGCATATCCACTGCATTGCCGATCTCGGTGATGGTGCCGCCATAGGTGCTGCTGCCGCGGCTGACCGTTACAGCCTGACCGGCCGTGAATTCATCACGCACATCCTCGGTTACATAAAAAGTCACCTGCATGGTGTTTTTGTTGGAAATGGTAAACGCAATGCTGCTGGCCGATGCCATGCCGTTTTTGGTAAGGCCCACACTTTCCACCGTGCCGCTGATGGGGGCCGTGAGGGTGTACAGGCTTTGCTGGTAGGCGGCGCTGTCCAGCCCCACCTGTGCCTGTGCCAGGCCTGCCTGCAGCGAGGCCACGGTTTCGTTGTAGGTTTCGCCCTGCGTAATGTCCAGCGTGCCCTCGGCGGTTTCCTTTTGGGCTTTCAGGCTGTCGCGCTGGGTTTCCAGCTGCTCAATGGAGGATTTGACCGTTTCATAAGCACTCTCCGCATTTTGGTAACCATCAGCGGCAGCTTTAATTTTGTCCACAGTCAAATTTTCCAGTTTGCCGTTACTGCCCAAATATGCATAAACAGAAAGTACATTTTTGCGTGTTGGCTCGTTCATGCCGCTTTGAGTTTCACCTAATTGTGCAATTTTACCAAGCTGTTCATATTCGGTTGCCGTTATCTGGGCATTCTCGGCATATGTTTTTTTGCCTGCCGCTATAACGCCATCTTCTTTCATGATCTCATTCGTTTTATTTTCTTCCGTGAGATTGATTTCAAAGCCCTTGCTCAATATGCCAATACTTGTCGCAGCACCGCTCATCATCTCATAATTTTTCTTTGCGGAATCTCGCAATTTTTCTGCTGCATCTTTTTTATCTTCCAGCTTATCGATCTGGTCATTCATAGTATCGATATTATCATCCAGCTGGTCAATGCCGCGCTCGGCGCTGTAAATGTTGGTTTTCCACTGGCCGCCCAGGGCGCTTTGCGCCTGTGCCAGGGCCGAATTATAGGCAGCCTGCGCATTTTTGGCCGTCAGGTCGGCGCTGGTGCTGTCCAGCTTAGCCAACACCTGCCCCTGCTTTACCTCGCTGCCCACTGCCACATTCACGCTTTCCACCGTGGCACCCTGCACCAGCGGGATCACATTCACGCTTTCTGCGGCCGAAACCGAGCCCACATAGGTGCCCTGCAGCTCAATGCTGCCCCGGCGCACATTCTGCACCTGCACCGCAACGGTCGGGTCCATCACCGATTCCGCTTCTGTGCTGCCGCAGGCCGTAAGCCCTGCTGCCAGCAAAGTGCAGCTGCACAGGGCCGCCGCCACACGCTTGATGTTTGTTTTCATATCTTCTTTCCTTTCGAGATCATTTCATTCTTTTTTCCCATCGATCTCACGGTTTTATCACAAAGTGTTTCTGCTTGTATCATACTGCAATGAATTGATTCGTCAACCAATTCAAAGTAAGTTTTACATTTTATTCAGATTTGTGTATTGCATTTTTCGCCGTGCTTGTTTCAGGGCACGGCCTTCTTCACTTTTTCGGCAATTTCCGCCACCTGATGCTCCAGCTGCTGCATTTCCTGCCGGCTCATTTGCACATCAATGATCTGCATCCACTTTTGCCGTACTTCTTTTATCACATCTGCATAGTGATAGGCCTTGTCGGTGATGTAGATCCGGTTGGCGCGTTTGTCCGTTTCGTCTGCCCTGCGCTCCACCACGCCCTTTTTTTCCAGGGTCTGGATCACCCGCGTCACCGCAGCTTTATCCACGCACGAAGCCTTGGCCAGCTCGTCCTGGGTCATGCCGTTTTGCTCCAGAAGATAATTCAGATAGCTCAGCTCGGCCGGGGTGATGCCTGCATTTTTCAGCTCCGTGTTTAGAAACTTTGTAAACTTTCGGCATATCAAAGAGAAATTTTGCTCCATTGTGTCCACGCCGCGCTTCCTCCTTTCCTGTAGATAGTATAGTTGACCCGTCAAGTATATCACCGCTTGCTTGACGGGTCAACCATTTATTTATTAGGGTTTTGTAAATTTTCGCAGCGGCTTTCCCAGGCTCACAGCGCCAGATCCATCGCCATCATCAGCACAAAGCCCAGCCATAGCGCCGCCGCACCCCACCGCGTTTTTACGGCATCGGGGGCAAGGTCCTGCAGGGTAATGGCCACCATCACCCCCGCAGCCCCGGCCAGCATCCACGGCATCAGCGCGCTCACCCACCCGGCCAGCAGGGCCGCTATCACCCCGCCCACCGGCTCCACCAGGCCGCTGGCCACCCCCGCCGCAAAGGCTTTGTTTCGGCTTTGCCCCGCACGGTGCAGCGGCAGGCTTACCGCCGCGCCCTCGGGCAGATTCTGCAGCCCTATGCCCACGCTGAGCGCCGCCGCACCGGCCCGCATTTCGGCGCTGCCGCCCATGGCCAGCACAGCCGCCAGCCCCACCACCATGCCCTCGGGCAGGTTGTGCAGCGCAATGCCCATGGCTGCACGGCAGCTGCTTTGCGCCGCATGGCCCAGCGCCGCCGCACCGGCTTCGGCAGCGGCAAGGCCCGCCACCCCCAGCGCAAAGCCCAGCGTGGGCGCGTGCCAGCTGGCCGCCCCCTGCACCGCCGGAACCAGCAGGCTGAAAAAGCTGGCCGCCAGCATTACCCCCGCCGCAAAGCCGTTCATCACCTGCTCGCCGCCGCGTTTTTTGCCGCCACCCAGCACATACACCCCACCGGCCCCGGCCACCGTGCAGAAAAGCGGAAAAGCCGTTGCCCGCAGTGCCAGCCATACTTTTTCCACCATAGATTCCCTCCCCCTTATTTTTTTCATGCTATGCGGGCGGGCAGCTTTGGGTGAGCGCAAAAAAAGGCGAAGCAGGCCGTGTGTACAGTCTGCTTCGCCTTGAAATTTTCTCAGGGCTTATTCTTCTTTGGCCTTTTCCACCAAAGCGGCAATGGCCGCAGCGGCGTCCGGCGCAAAGCCGATATGCTTGCCCACCACCTTGCCATGATGGAATACAAACACCGCCGGAATGCTGGAAACGCCCATCTGCATGGCGTGCTCACGGTCATCATCCACATTCAGCTTGCAGAATTTCACACCGGGCAGCTTGTCGCTGAGTGTATCCAGCACAGGGCCCAGCATACGGCAGGGGCCGCACCAGTCGGCCCAGAAATCCACCACCACCACACCGGGGGCCTGCAGCACCTCGGCTTCAAAAGTATCGGCGCTCAGATACTTTACCATTTGTTTTTCCTCCTTTGGCAAAAATGTGCATGGCCCGGGCTTGCCGAGCACACACAATTTGTTTATAATAAAATTATGGCAGCACCGCACAATTCCCGCCTGACGGCTTAAGCACCGCTCCGGCGGCTGCGGCACGGCATCTGCGTTGCCAGAATGCTCGCCAATACACAAAGTATTGCCTGCGCTTCTGGCTTAGCACCTGCCGCACCTCGCGCGCCGTATCGGCACTTAGAATTATGCGGTATTGCCTTAGATATCAGTATACCACAAACCCACGCCGCATACCACGGCGGGGGCAAAAAAGGGAGAGAGATCCATATGGAAAGCAGAATTGACAAAGCGATTGCCCTGCACGGGCTGGGCTACAACTGCGCACAATCGGTGGCCTGCACCTATGCCGATGTGATGGGGCTGGACGAAACCACCGTTTTCCGCATGATGGAGGCCCAGGGCCTTGGCATGGGCGGCATGAACGGCATTTGCGGCGCAGTGACCGGCGCAGTGACTGTGCTGGGCTACTGCAACAGCAAGGGCCCCAGCGACACCACCACCAAGCGCGAGAGCTACCGCCTGGCCAGTGAGCTGGAAGCCGCCTTCCAGATCAAAAACGGCAGCCTGATCTGCAAAGAGCTGAAGGGCGTTGACACCAAAGTGGTGCTGCGCTCCTGCCAGGGCTGCATCGAGGATGCCTGCCGCTTTTTAGAGGCCAAGATCCGCGACAAGCTGTGATCCATTTTTTGCAAAGTAAAGCAAAGCCTGCTGCATCGCTGGGTGCAGCAGGCTTTGTTTTTTTATCGCATGGTTTCAAGGGGCGCTGAGCCCCGCCGGGCAAAAGCCATCAGAAAACGCCTTAGTTTCCGCAGCCCGGGCGGGTGCTTTCCTTCAGAATGCCGCTTCGGTAGGCATCCATCAGCAGCTTTAAGCCGTCGGCCAGGTCACGGTGATGCGTGCCCCAGTCCACATCCTTCACGCGAAGGCGGCGCGGGCATTCGTAGATCACACGGGAATCCGAATGGATATCCACATTTTCCTCGATTGCCTTCTGGGTGCTTTCAAAGGGCTCGTGGGTGCGCAGGCTCAGCGTGCGGCTGTTGAATACCAGCGTATAGCCTGCAATACCGGTGCGGTCGTGATAAGCGCGGCAGAAGCCGCCGTCGATCACCAGAATTTTGCCGCCGCCCTTCACGGGGCTTTCGCCCTTTACCACCTTTACGGGCACATGGCCGTTCACAATGTGATGCCCTTCGCCATACAGGCCGAATTCCGCCAGAATTTTATCCGCCACGGCCACATCATCGTAGATCTTATAGTAGGCGTTGGGTTCTTCGGTGTGCGTGCTCTTGTCGCTGATATACAAATGCTCAAAGGTGGTCATGGCGCTTCGGCCGAAAATGGGCGAAAGCTTGCCGCACCACAAATACCACAAAAAGTCCTGTCCCTTCTGGCGCTCGGGGCTGCCCTCGGGGGCAAAATAGCCGTCACGGGCGCGCTCTTCGCAGAAATCAAACAGCGCCTTGCCGCGGTAGCTTTTGCCGTCAAACACTTCTTCGGCAAATTCACCGTCCATGGTCATGGGCATACAGCCATGGAACATCAGGTTGCCGTTTTCCACATGGTACACATGGCCCACCTTGTACATAAACCGCACATGGCGCTGCAGCTTTTCACTTTCGCGGAAGGATTCCACCAGCTTTTCCATCACATAGGCTTCGCGCTCGGTCAAGCGGGCAGGGTCCTTGGGGTCCACGGTGGGGAACTGCGTGTCACGCAGAAAGTGCGTGATGCCGTTCACCTTAATCGTGCCGTTCTGATAGTTGATGCGGCGGATAAAATCGCGGTCCTGCATTTGGAAATCCGGGTTGCGGTCGATCACCTGACACTCCAGCTTAAACATGATCACCGAAATGGCAATGTGCATCAATGCGCTGCGGCGCAGGCTGGCGTGGCCGAACTTAAAGCGGGAGTTGTCACCCTTGGGCATCCAGATGGAAAGGTCGCAATCGCCGTACACTTCATCGGCAAACTGGCCCAAACGGCGCAGGTTCAGGCCGTAGCCCTCCTCCAGCGTTTCCACATTGGCATATGAAAGCGCGGTTTTCAGCACGGTGGCAATGCAAATGGGGCTGCCTGCCGCTGCGCCCATCCACACCGTGTCGTGGTTGCCCCACTGAATATCCACATTGTGGTGATTCATCAGGGTATCCACAATGCGGTCCGGGCGAGGGCCGCGGTCATACAAATCGCCCACGATGTGCAGTTTATCCACGGCAAGGCGCTTGATCAGCTTGCAGAAATGGATAATAAAATCATCGGCCTGCCCGTTTTCGATCATGCTGATGATGATCTCATCGTAATACATTTCCTTGTTGTGGTCCTCAAAATGCGCATGAAGCAATTCATCCAGAATATGCGCGCATTCATTGGGCAGGCAGCGGCGCACACGGGCGCGCGTGTGCTTGCTGCTTACCAGCCGGCAAAGCTCGATCAGGCGCAGCAGCGTGTGCTCGTACCAGTAATCCAGATTTTCCTCGCCCTGTGCCGCTTTCAGCAGCGGCAGCTTTTGCTCGGGATAATAGATCAGCGTGGCAAACTCCTGGCATTCCTCGGGCGTGGCGTTTTCCTGTGCCAGCACCGCATCCACCTTTTCACGGATCACGCCCGAAGCGCTGTTCAGCACATGGCGAAACGCTTCGTTTTCACCGTGCAGATCGCTCATAAAATGCTCGGTGCCCTTGGGCAGGCGCAGCACGGCCTCCTGATTGATCACCTCGCTGGCGGCCACGGCAATGGTGGGATACTCCTGCGAGAGCAGCTGCAAATAGCGCAGGTTTTTCTGTATCAGCTCTTGTTTTTCTTGGGTAAGCTGCATTCGGTTCCTCCTGTTTTCAGGGCATTTCCGCATGTATTTGCCCCGCAGGCTCTCTGCGGCGGTGCGTAAAGCAATGCGGGAATGCCTTTTCTTTTTCGCGGGGATTTTGTCACGATTTGTACAAAATCAGCAGCGAAAAATCCATCATCTACCCTTTAACCATAATCCGAAAATTTTGCCTTGTCAATAGAAACTTCCGGCTTTTTTTGTCCTTAGGCGTATGCTATACTTATTAGGTAAACTGTTTTTTGAGTAAGGAGTCGCTTTGTTGTGGATAGTTTTGTAATTTTTCAGCAGCTGTTGGTTCTTTTCGGGCTGATGGCGCTGGGCTTTGCCTGCACGCGCCGGGGCTGGATGAACGAGGATTTCAACCGCAAGCTGTCGGCGCTGGTGGTGAACCTTTTCAACCCCATGATCCAGCTTTCGGGCGCTGTGAGCCGTGACGACAGCATGGGCGGCGGCCTTGTGCGCCAAAACCTGATTTTGTGCTGCATTTATTTTGGTGCAGCGGCGGTTCTGGCCTTTGTGCTGGTGCGCCTGATGGGGCTTTCGCCCGAGCGCCGCGGCATTTACCAGAATATGCTGATGTTCGGCAACTTCGGCTTTATGGGCATTCCCATTATCACGGGCCTTTTCGGCAGCAGCTATGTGATTTTTGTAAATTTCTATATGCTGTTTATGAACACCCTGTTCTACACCTACGGCCTTGTGCTGATGACGGGCTCCTGCTCGCCCAAAAAGCTGCTGAACGGCTGCACGCTGGCGTGCCTTGTGAGCATTCTGATCTTCGCCTGCGATCTGCGTGTGCCCGCCCCGGTGGAAAGCCTTTTGCGCTACGGCGGCAACACCTGCATTCCCCTGAGCATGATGGTGATCGGCTCCAATCTGGCGGGCAGCAGCGTGCGCTCCATGCTGCGATGCAAGCGCTTTTATGTGTTTACGGCGCTCAAGCTTTTGGTCATGCCCATTCTGCTGGTGCTGGCTGTGCGAAACCTGCCGTTTGATGCCACCATGCTGTGCATTTTCATGGTCATGGCCGCCATGCCCAGCGCCAGCGTGCCCGCGCTCACCGCACAGGAGCTTTACGGCGCCGAGCTGGGCGCCGAAGCCTGCCAGCTGAACATGATCACCACCGTGTGCTGCCTGTTTACCGTGCCCATTGTTTCCCTGTTTTTGTGATGGCTGCATAGCCTTTTCTGCCGCCGGGCATACTGGCAGCAGGAGGTGATGCTTTTTATGAGCAGACGATCACGCAGACGCCGCAAATCCCACGCCCCCGCCGGGCCCGCCGCCGCGGCGCATCTGGGCATGGACCCGCAGCAGGCCCGCAGCTTTCTGGCGGGAGACACCCCCGGCGTGATGGCTCGCTATGCCCCCACGGCGCAGCCCTCGGGCGAGGGCTGGGTGGAAAGCGATGACACCGTAAACGCCTTGATGGAATGGCGCAGGTATTCCATTCATTAGTCAATGCCCGGCCCGGCAGCCCTGCTGCTGCCGGGCTGCTTTTTGTGCGGCGGTGCCTTTGCCCCGGTTTTGACCATTGACAGTCTTTTGCCGTGATTTTTATAATAGAGATACTACTGTATCTGAAAAGCCCAAAAATTTTGCTACAAGGAGTTTTGCCCCATGTTGGATGTGCAGCGTTTTTTTGCCGGAGCCGAGTTTGATGCCGGAGAATATTTAGGAGCACACCCGTATTCCAGCGGCACGCGCTTTGCCCTGTGGGCCCCTTCGGCGCGTGAGGCGTATGTGGTGGTAGACCCTGCCGCCGACTGCCAAAAGGCCGACTGGTATCCCATGCACCGCAGCGCCGTGGGCCTTTGGGAGGCCGATTGCCCCAAGGTGCTGCCCGGAATGTATTATAAATATCATATTGTGGGGGCCGATGGAAAAGCTGCGGATCACTGCGACCCCTACGGTGCAGCCATGGCGCTGCGCCCGGACGACCGCTCGATCGTGTGCGAGCTGAACTGGGACGATTTTACCGACGATGAATGGATGCGCACCCGCACCCGCTGTCTGGATAAGCCGCTTTCCATTTATGAAGTCCACGCCGGAAGCTGGCGGCAAAAGCCGGACGGCAGCTGGTATACTTATGACGAATTGGCCGAGCTTTTACCCGCCTACTGCAAAAAGCACGGCTACACCCACATTGAGCTGATGCCCTTGGCCGAGCATCCCTTTGACGGCAGCTGGGGCTATCAGACCACCGGCTTTTTTGCCCCCACCAGCCGCTACGGCACCCCCGCCGGGCTGTGCCGCCTGGTGAATGCCTGCCACCGGCACGGGCTGGGCGTGATTTTGGATTTTGTGCCGGTGCATTTTGCGCTGGATTCCTACGGGCTGCGCCGTTTGGACGGCACGGCGTTGTATGAATATCCCAGCGAGGATATCGGCATCAGCGAATGGGGCAGCTGCAACTTTATGCACAGCCGCCCCGAGGTGCGCAGTTTTCTGCAAAGCTGCGCCAATTTCTGGCTGCGGCATTACCATGCCGACGGCCTGCGCGTGGACGCCGTGAGCCGCCTTTTGTATTGGCATGGCGACCCCGCGCGCGGTGTAAACAGCGACGCCGTGACCTTTTTGCGCAACATGAATGCCGGGCTGCACATGCTGCACCCCACGGCCATTCTGATCGCAGAGGACAGCTCGGACTACAGCGGCGTTACCCATCCCGTAGAGCATGGCGGCCTTGGCTTTGACTATAAGTGGGACTTGGGCTGGATGAACGACACGCTGGATTTTATGAAAAAGCCCCCTGTGCAGCGCCGCGAAAATTTGCACAAGCTCACCTTCAGCATGATGTATTACAGCCGTGAATACTATCTTTTGCCGCTTTCGCACGATGAAAATGTACACGGCAAGGCCACGATCCTGCAAAAAATGTGGGGCGATTACGAAACCAAATTTCCGCAGGGGCGGCTGCTGTACACCTACATGATGGTTCATCCGGGCAAAAAGCTGGATTTCATGGGCAACGAGTTCGGCCAGCTGCGCGAATGGGATGAATCGCGCCAGCAGGATTGGGAGCTGCTTCAGTATCCCATTCACGATTCCTTTATGGCGTTCCGCACAGCGCTGCAAAAGCTTTACTTAAAATACGACTGTCTGTGGCAGCGTGACTACGCCCCAAACGGTTTTACGTGGGTGGACTGTCACCACGCCGCCAAGGGCACCTTTTCGCTTTCGCGCACCGGCAGCTCCAGCCGCATATTGGCGGTGTTTAATTTTATCGATGAGCCCGTGCGCCACCACACCCTGCCCGCCGCCGGCAAGCTGACCCTTTTGCTGGACACCAACTGGGCCGAATTTGGCGGCACCGTGCCCCGCCCGCAAAAAAAGACCGTGCGCAAGCCCAAAACGCATTTTGCGCCGGATCTTGCCCCCTACAGCGCCCAGCTGTGGCTGTGGGAGGAATAAGCCGTTTCCTTGTGAAATCAGCACCCCATTTTCCGGCAGTAACACATACTGTTTCCAAAATGGGGTGCTGGTTTTATAACCGCCGCTTTGGGGACTTTTCGAAACAGCGTGCGGCTTACACTATGCTATCCTTATAATCATTACAGGCTGCAGGTTTGGCCTGAGCGCAAAAAAAGCAGCGCCAGCTGAACTTTTTTGCCTTGTTTTCCCTGCCTCTCACGGCCCGGCCCTTTTTCTGCACCGGCCGGGCCGGAAAAAACTATAAAAAAGAACCGGGAAAGCCGCACGCACGCGGTTTTCCCGGTTTTTCGTATTTATTTTTCCATTTTAGAAAGCAGGATACGGTCATTGTCCAAGCGTTTGCCTGCCCCCACGGCAAAGCGCTGCAAAAGATCGTCCACCGTCATACCGGCGCGTTCCTCGCCCTTAATATCCAGCACGATGCGGCCGGAATCCATCATCAGGGTGCGGTTGCCCAGTTCCAGCGCCTGATGCATATTGTGCGTGACCATCAGGCAGGTGATATTATTTTCGGCCACGATCTTTTTGGTGAGCTCCAGCACCTTTTCAGCGGTGCCGGGGTCCAGCGCGGCGGTGTGTTCGTCCAGCAGCAGCAGCTTGGGCGTTACCAGCGTGGCCATCAGCAGCGTAAGGGCCTGCCGCTGGCCGCCGGACAAAAGCCCCACCGGCTGACGCATACGGTCCTCAAGGCCCATGTGCAAAAGGCTCAGCTGCTCACGGAAGCGCTCTTTTTCCTTTCTGTTGATGCGGCTGAAATAGGCCCGCTGGTGTGTGCTGGCGCGCAGATACGCAAGCGCCAGATTTTCCTCGATGGTCATGTTCGGGGCGGTGCCGCGCAGGGGGTCCTGAAACAGGCGGCCGATGCTTTTGCTGCGCCTGTGATCGGGCAAAAAGGTAATGTCCTGCCCGTCCAGCTCAATATAGCCGTCGTCCGGGACAAAGCTGCCCGCAATGGCATTGAACAGTGTGGATTTGCCCGCGCCGTTGCTGCCCACGATGGTGGCAAAATCGCCTTTTTCCATGTACAGGTCAATGCCCTGCAGCGCCTTTTTTTCGTTTACGGTGCCGGGGTTGAATGTTTTGGTAACTCCTTCGATTTTCAGCATGGTCACATTCTCCCCTTTCTGGCGGCCTTGGCCTGCATTTTATGCTTTTGCAATGCGATCCATTTTTTAGCACCCGGGCTGGCAATGGCCACCGCCACAATGATGGCCGAAACCAGCTTTAAGCAGTTGGCGTTCATATTCAGGCGCAGTGCCAGTGCAATGATAAAGCGGTACAGTGCGCTGCCCAGCAGCACACCGAAAATGCGCCGCCCCACGCCGCCGCGGCTGCCCACCAGCGTTTGGCCAATGATCAGGCTGGCCAGCGCAATGGTGACCATGCCGGTGCCGATGTTGATATCACAGCTTTTCTGATACTGGCTCTGCAGGCCGCCTGCCAGGCCCGTGAGGGCATTGGCAATGCACAGGCCCACCGTGATGGTAAGGGCCGGGCTGATGCTGGAAGCGCGCACCATATCGGCATTATCGCCCGTGGCGCGCACCGAAAGGCCAAGGCGCGTGCCCATAAACCATTTGATGGCCAGCGCCGCCAGAACGGCAACGGTGCCCAGCACCGCCAGCTTATACCAGTCGCCCACCACCGGGCGCAGATGCTGCTTGGCCAGATCGAAGATGGTAACGGCCTTGTTCATGTTCACATTGCTGGCAAAGCCGCCCTTGCTGCCCAGGCCCATCACCGCCAGATTGACGGTGTAAAGCCCGGTGTTGATGATGATACCCGCCAGAATGCTTTGCACATTCAGCCTTGTTTGCAAAAAGGCATTGATGAAGCCCGAAACCGCGCCCACGGCCACACCGGCCAGCAGCGACAAAAACGGGTGCCCCATCAGCGCCACCTGAGCGCACAGGGCACAGCCCAGCGTGAATGTGCCGTCTGTAGCCAGATCGCACAGATTGAGCGTGGTAAAGCTCACATACAATGCCAGCGTGACCAGAGCCAGAATGCAGCCCTGCTCCAGCGCTGTTTGAAGCATGGATATGCTGATGAGTGAAGTCATAACATCCTCCGGGTAAGGCACAGGGGGCTGGCCGAACCGGGCCAGCCCCTGCGCGTTTTTTTACAGCCTGTTTTTTGCAGCTGTGCAAGTGATAGGGCAATACCGCATAATTCTAAGTGCCGATGCAGCGAGCGAGAAGTGCAAGCTGCTAAGCAAAAAGCGCAGACAATACTTTGTGTATTATCGAGCATTTTTGCAACGCAGATTGTGCTTCGCAGCCGCGGCAGCGGCGCTTAAGCCGTCAGGCGGGAATTGTGCGGGGTTGCCATAGGGTTTATAAGTTCTATTGTATTAGAATTCTGCGCCGGTTGCAAGGCCCTCTACTTTTGTGCACAGGGGCTCGAGGGTTTTGGAAACCTCGGTAAAGTCAAGGCCCAGTGCTGCGCACACATCGGTGTTGATGGAAGCCTTGCCGTTATCAAAGAACTGCACGGGAACCTCGGCAGGGTTCTGGGCGTTTTCCAGAATGTTCACAGCCATCTTGGCGGTTTCGGTGCCAAGGTTTGCATAGTCCACGCCGTAGCCGCAGAAAGCGCCCACCAGTGCAAAGGAATCCGCGCCGCCGAAGTGCTGCACACCGGCTTCCTCAAAAATGGTGTAGATGCTGGGCTCGGCCACCTGCACGGTGTTGTCGGTGGGGGTAAACACCACCTGCACGCCATCGTCGCACAGGGCCTGTGCGGCCAGTGCCAGATCATCGGTGGTGGTGCCGGTTTTGGCTTCGTACGCAATGCCCAGCTCGTTCAGGCGGCCCTCGGCTTCCTCAATGGCCTTGGTGCTGGAATCCTGGCTGGCATCGTACAAAAGGCCGATCTTGGTCACATCGGGGTTCAGTGCCTCGATCAGGTTAAACACATTGGCGGTATCCAGTGCATCCGAGGTGCCGGTGATGTTGGCGCCGGGGGCGTTCAGATCGGCCACAAGGCCTGCGCCCACAGGGTCCGACACAGCGGCGAACACCACGGGGATCTGGTTTTCTTCGGTGAGGTTCTGCACCACCATAGCCGTGGGCGTTGCAATGGGAATAATCATATCCACGCCGTTTTCGATCATCTGGCTGGCAATGGTGGTAATGGTGGACTGGTCGGCCTGTGCGTTGTAGCTGTCATAGCTGATGCCGTTTGCGGCCAGTTCTTCCTCAATGGCGGATTGGATCTGGTTCAGGCTGGGATCATCCACATAGTTGATGATGCCCACCTTGAAGTGGCTGTTGTCTGCCGAAGCAGGTGCCGAGGCGGGGGCCGAAGCGGGCACCGAGCTTGCAATGGCAGAGGATGCGGCGGAAGAGCCGCAGGCAGTGAGCGAAACGGCCATCATGGCGGCCATAGCGGAAGCGATCATCTTTTTCATAATACTTTCTCCTTTGGGCATTGCCCTTTTTGTGGGGGCAGGCTTTTTGTTGATTGGTTGGATAAAACAAAAAGCCCTGCCCCTGTGTGTAGTAAATACACAAGGACAGGACTGAAAAAATTCAATCTTGCGGTGCCACCTTGCTTGCTGCCCCGTGCCCCTATGCACGGCCGCAGCCCCTCACGGGAGCCAACACTCCCCTTTTCTGTAACGGGAATTCCCGTCGGGCCATACTCGGCTTGCGCCTTTCCACCCGCCCTCGGCAGTCCATTTGCTCTTTCCGCTTCCTGCCCGTTTCCAGCTGCCCGGGCTCTCTGTGAGTGCGCTAAAGATTTTATCTCTGCCTCATCGGTTTAGCTACATTATACGCTTTAAGCGGATAAAGTCAATAGGCTTTTTGTTACAAAAAAGTTACAAGGTTTTACAGGCTCTGCAGATAGGCATCCGGCCCGCTTTGATACAGATCACCGCCCACAGGGTCCAGCAGCACGGTAAGGGGCATATTTTCCACCACGAGCCTGCGCACGGCCTCACAGCCAAGGTCAGGCCAGGCGATCACATCCAGCTGCTTCACGCTGCCCGCCATCAGCGCGCCTGCGCCGCCAATGGCAGCCAGATACACCGCACCGTTGCGCACCACGGCCTCCTTCACAGCCTGGCTGCGCTTGCCCTTGCCGATCATGCAGGCAAGGCCCAGGTCCAGCAGGCGCGGGGTGTAGGCATCCATGCGGCCGGCCGTGGTGGGGCCTGCTGCGCCGATCACCGTGCCCGGGCGCTCGGGCGTGGGGCCCACATAATAAACCGCCGCCCCCTTCACATCAAAGGGCAGGGCTTCGCCCTTGTCCAGCAGCTCTGCCATGCGCCCGTGGGCGGCATCGCGGGCGGTGTACACCACGCCGGAAAGCAGCACGGTGTCACCCGCACGCAGCGGGGCCAGCATTTCACGGGTAAGGGGTGTTGTAAGCTTATATTCCATTGTTGTTTCCCCCTGTTCACAGTTTTGCCGAAGCACGGCGGGTCACATGGCAGCTGATATTCACCGCCACCGGCAGGCAGGCCACATGGGTGGCCATTTTTTCAATGCTCACACCCAGACAGGTGGTTTTGCCGCCAAAGCCCTGCGGGCCGATGCCCATGGCGTTGATCTCATCCAGCAGCTGGCGCTCCAGCGCAGCATAATAGGGGTCGGCATTGGGCTCATCCAGCGGGCGCAGCAGGGCTTTTTTGGCCAGATAGGCACACTTGTCAAAGCTGCCGCCAATGCCCACGCCCAGCACAATGGGCGGGCAGGGGTTGCTGCCTGCCTGACGCACGGTGTCCAGAATAAAGTTTTTCACGCCCTCCACGCCGTCGGCGGGCTTGAGCATGGCCAGGCGCGACATATTTTCACTGCCTGCGCCCTTGGGGGCCACGGTGATCTTCACTTCGTCGCCGGGCACAAGGTGCAGCGAAAGAAATGCAGGAGTGTTGTCATCGGTATTGCAGCGCTTTAACGGATCGCCCGTAATGCTTTTGCGCAGGTAGCCTTCGCCGTAGCCGCGGCGCACGCCTTCGTTGACAGCCTGCTCCAGATCGCCCTCGATCTGCACCTGCTGGCCCAGCTCAACAAACACGCAGGCCATGCCGGTGTCCTGGCAGATGGGCAGGTTTTGCTCGGCAGCCACCACCAGATTCTTTTGCAGAAGGCCCAGGGTGGTTTTGGCCAGCGGCCACGGCTCAGCGGCCTGTGCCGCATCCAGCGCCGCTTTCACATCGGCGGGCAGCTGGGTGTTGGCCTGAATGCACAGCGTTGCCACGGTATCGGCAATGCGGGATGCCGGAATGGTTTTCATAGCAGTTCCCCCGTTTACAGGCGGGCCACGCCGGTGTCACGGGCGGCCTGTGCCACAGCGGCGGCAATGCGGTCCACCACGCGGGGATCGAATGCACCGGGAATGATATAATCCTCGTTCAGCTCTTCATCGGTGATGATCCCGGCCAGCGCGTTGACGGCTGCCAGCTTCATCTGGGGGTTGATATCCCGGGCGCGCACGGACAATGCACCCTTGAATACGCCCGGGAATGCCAGCACATTGTTGATCTGGTTGGGGAAATCGCTGCGGCCCGTGCCGATCACACGCACACCGGCAGCCTTGGCCACATCGGGCATCACTTCGGGGTTGGGGTTGGCCATGGCGAACACCACAGCATCCTTGTTCATGGTTTTGATCATTTCGGGGGTGAGCACATTGGCCACACTGGTGCCGATAAACACATCGGCGCCCTTTACGGCCTCGGCCAGGCCGCCGGTGAGATGGCGGGGGTTGGTCACGCCGGCCAGCCATTCCTTATGATCGGCCAGGCCCGCCGGGCGGCCCGGATACAAAATGCCGTGCTCGTCCACTGCGGTGATATCCGTGGCACCGGCGGTCTGCAGCATTTTGATAATGGCCGTGCCCGCTGCGCCGGGGCCGTTGTGTACGATCTTCACATCCTTCAGCTGCTTGCCCACCACCTTCAGGGCGTTCAGCAAAGCAGCCGTAACAATGATTGCCGTGCCGTGCTGGTCATCGTGGAACACAGGAATATCCAGCTTTTCCTCCAAACGGCGCTCGATCTCAAAGCATTCGGGGCTGCGGATATCCTCCAGATTGATGCCGCCGAACTGCGGGGCCAGCATTTCCACCGCACGGATCACTTCCTCGGGGTCCTCACTGTCCAGACAGATGGGGAATGCCTCCACGCCGCCGAATTCCTTAAACAGGGCGCACTTGCCCTCCATCACGGGCAAACCGGCGGCAGCGCCGATGTTGCCAAGGCCCAGCACAGCGGTGCCGTTGGTCACCACGGCCACCATGTTGCTTTTAAAGGTATATTTATACACATCGTCGGGGTTTGCGGCAATGCGGCGGCAGGGCTCGGCCACGCCGGGCGTATAGGCCGTGGAAAGCTGTTCGCGGTTTTTGATCGGCGTTTTGCTCACCATGCCCACCTTGCCGTGGTATTTTTCGTGCAATTCCAGTGCTGCCTGATTGAAATCCATTGTTATTCCCTCGCTTTTTTAAGCGGGCATGGTTGGCTGCCCGCAGGCCATATTTTCCAATATATTCTGATTATAACAAACCCTATCGTTTTTTGCACTGTTTTTCGCTTGAAAAATCTGTTTTTCTTTTGTGCGGCCTGCAAAAGCATAAAAATTTCAAAGAATCTGTGCCGCTTTTGCTTTTTTCGTGTATAATAGAAATACTGCCCTACTGGCAGCGGTTCAAAACCTATGTGATTATCTGTGATTATTGGAGGAACTCCCCGTGAAAAAAATCTTCTCCCGTTCGCTGGCAGCTGCCCTTTGCGCAGGCATGGCGCTCAGCCTTGCCGCCTGCAGCAGCACTGCCGCTTCCTCTCAGTCTGCCGCCAGTTCCGAAGCCGCAGGCTCTGAGGCTTCTTCCGCCGCTTCCGCCCCTGTGGATTCCGATCCCCTGGCCCAGAAGGCAGCCGACTTCACCTACAGCGCTGCGCTGGATGAAAACGGCTACTTTACCGGTGTGCGCGCGCTGGACTATGTCACCCTGCCCGCCGACTACAAGGCACTTTCCGTTTCCGCTGCGGATGTACAGGTCACCGACGATGAGCTGCAGACCAATCTGGACTATATTCTGAGCCAGTTTGCCGAAACTGAGCAGGATACCGAAAGCACCATTCAAAACGGCGACAGCGTGAACATTGACTATGTCGGCTCGGTAGACGGCATCGAGTTCACCGGCGGCAACACCAACGGTCAGGGCACCACCGTGACCGCAGGCTCCACCCAGTATGTTGACGACTTTTTGACTCAGATCATCGGCCACAAGCCCGGTGAGACCTTTGATGTTGTCGTCACCTTCCCCGACGGCTACAACGACAGCACCGATGCCAACGGCGACCCCATCAAGCTGGCCGGGCAGGAAGCTGTTTTCTCGGTAACCATCAACTACATTGCCAAAAGCGTGACTCCGGAGCTCACCGACGAATTCATTTCCAAAAATATCGACCCCAAGTACGGCAGCACTGTGGAGGAGTTTAAAGACACTGTCCGCAAGGATGTTGCCGATGCCAATCTGGAAAAATATGTGACCAACTACCTCACCCAGAACACGGTGTATGCCGATGAGCTGCCCGAAGCCGTGACCGAATACAGCAGCATGATGGTGCTGAACTACTACTGCGGCTATGCCTCGGCCAAAAACCAGACGCTGACCCAGTTTATTCAGGAAAATCTGGATGCCGACAGCATTCAGGCCCTGCTGGACAGCAACAAGGAAGCCATCGACAATCAGGCCAAACATTTTCTTTTGTATCAGGCACTTGCCGAAGATCAGGGCCTGGATTGCACCGATGACGATGTGAAAGCCTATTTTGAGGATCTGGGCACCACCGATTACTCGGACTACCAGAACTTCTACGGCACCAACTACCTGCGTATGAACGCCGTGGGTGACAAGGCCTTCAACAACATTTTGGCCAATGTGACCGTGGGCTAACTCTTTTAAATCTTACAAAACAGCCGCTGCATAAGCATTTCGCCTATGCAGCGGCTGTTGTTTTTTATTGCAGCTCTGCTTCTGCCAAACGCACCCCCGGCATTCCGTCGCTCTCGTAGGTTCCAAAGGTGCCGATCACGGTAATTTCCTCTCCCAATGGGGGATAATCCTGCGGGTAGCGGTGCTCTCCCTTTAAAACAAATTCAATGCCCTGTGTGCAGCAGGCTGTGGCATCCGCGATCACGCAGGCATAGGCTGCCGGTTCCGAAGACACCTCTCCGTTTACCACCACCTGTGCCACACCGAATGCGCCCTTCATTTTCACGGTTTTTCCCACATAGTCGGCTGTGTTTTCATACAGCATATTGTAAACCTCAGAATACACCATGGTGCTGCTGAGCGCCGTCAGGTCCACATCCACCGCCTTTTCTGCAGGTTCGCTTTGCGGGGTCGGCGCAGGGCTCGGCAGCGGCTTCTGGGTGGGGGCCGGTGTTGGCGCAGCGGCCGAAGCAGCCGGGGCAGGCTGTTGTTTCGGCGATGCAGCCGACGCTGCTTCTTTGGGCCCGCAGGCGCAAAGTGAAGCCGTCAGCAGCAGGCTGAGAGCCGCACAGAGAACTCGTTTCATGCTGCCGTGCCCCCATTCAGGCGGCCTGCGGCCGAAAAGCATACAAACGCGGCGATATCCACCGCCACAATGGTGGAGCCCACGGGCGTTCCCGCCAAAATCGAAACCAGAATGCCCAGCGCCGTGCAGCACACCGAAAGCACTGCCGAGCACACCGTTACCGCCCGAAAGCTTTTATACACGCGCATGGCCGACAGCGCGGGAAAAACCACCAGCGCCGAAATCAGCAAAGAGCCCACCAGATTCATGGCCAGCACGATCACAATGGCGATCGTGACAGCGATCAGCAGATTATACCCCTGTGCCCCGCGGTTTACGGCTCTGGCAAAATTTTCATCGAAGGTAACCGCAAAAATTTTATTATAAAACAGGATAAAAATCGTTACCACCAGCGCCGAAAGCCCCGCGCACAGCCACACCTCGGTTTTGGTAAGCGTCAGAATCGAGGTGGAGCCAAACAGGGTGCTGCATACATCGCCCGAAAGATTGGCCGAGGTGGAAAACACATTCATCAAAAGATAGCCCATGGCCAGCGCCCCCACCGAGATCATGGCAATGGCTGCATCGCCCTTGATTTTGGTGTTCTGCCCGGTGCGCAGCAGCAAAACCGCGCACACGATCGTAACGCCCAGGGTCAGCGGCATATCGTCTGCAAGCCCCAGCACCGCCGAAACCGACATTGCGCCAAAGGCCACATGAGAAAGCCCATCGCCGATAAACGAAAATCGCTTCAGCACAAGCGTTACCCCCAAAAGTGAGGAACACAGTGCGATCAGCACCCCCACCACCAGTGCATAGCGCACAAACGGATAGCCCCAATACAGGGCAAGCTTTGCAAAGATCCCGCTCATACTGCTGCACCGCCTTTCTCCATGGCAAACATCGGCCCCTGTGGGCTTTTTAAATACTCCTCTTTCGTGCCGAAGAAAACCGTATCGCCGATATGCAGAATATGGCTGGCATACTGAACGGCGGCGGCGATATCGTGCGAGATCATCACAATGCTGATGCCCTCTCTCCGATTCAGCTCGGCAATAAGCTGATACATTTTTGCCGTCACCTTGGGGTCAAGGCCGGAAACCGGTTCGTCCAACAGCAGCATCTTCCGGGTGGCGCACAGGGCTCTGGCCAGCAGCACACGCTGCTGCTGGCCGCCCGAAAGCTCGCGATAGCAGCGCTTTGTCAGGGATTCGATCTGCATTTTCTGAATATTTTCCCGTGCCAGCTGTTTTTCCTGTTGGTTGTAAAACGGGCGCAGGCCGCAGCGCGCCTGACAGCCGGAAAGCACGATCTCCTGCACGCTGGCCGGAAAATCCTTTTGGGCAGCGGTCTGCTGGGGCAGATAGCCGATCTCGTTTTGCTTCAGCCCATCGCCTGTTTCGATTTTACCGGCAATGGGCGGCTGCAAGCCGAGGATCGTTTTCATTAAGGTGCTTTTGCCGGAGCCGTTTTCCCCCACAATGCAAAGATAATCGCCTGCATTCACGGTGAAATTCAGGTTTTGCAAAACCGCTTTTCCGTCATAGCCAACCGAAACCTGATCACAAATAAGCTGAAACATAACCATTTCTCCTTTAGTTCAGGGCTGTTTGCAAAGCTTTCAGATTGCTTCGCATAATGGAAAGATAGCTGGTGCCGTTTTGCACATCGGCGGCGGTGGTTCCTTGCATGGAATCCATGGTCAGGATCTGCTGATCTTTATCCCTTGTGTTCTGCACAATGGTTTCGGCAATTTTGTGCTGCTTTCCCTCCATGGTCAGCACGCACGGCAGGCCCAGCTCGTCCACCTTGTCTGCCAGAAAAGAAATCGTTTCAAAGCTGGCTTCGCTTTCCGCCGAGCAGCCCGCAAAGGCCGCATAATAGGTAAGGCCGTAGTCATCCACAAGATAGCGAAACGGAAAACGGTCGCCAAACAGCACGGTTTTGCGGGCCGCATTTTCCACGGTGCTTTGGTATTGGCTGTCCAGCTGGGAAAGCTGGTTGATATAGCTTTGCGCATTGTCGGCATACGCCTGCTTATGCTCGGGGTCGATCTGCTGCAAAGCCTCGGTGATGGCACCGCAAAGTGTTTCGGCATTGCGAAGCGAAAGCCACACATGCTCATCGTATTCTTTTTCCTCATGCTCCGCTGCACCCGCCTCGGCCTGCATACCGGGCACAAGTTCCTCGGTTTTCACGGTATCCTTCAGCACATCCAGCAGATCGATCACTTTCCTATCCGGGTTGGTCGCTTCTTTGAGCGCATCCTCTACCCAGCCGTCTGACTCGCCGCCCACATACAGAAACAGGTCGCAGTCGGAGATCTTGATAATATCCTCCGCTGTGGGCTGATAGCTGTGCAGGTCAACGCCGCTGTCCAGCAGCAGGGTCACATCGGCATTTTCTGCCAGATCACCCAAAATCTGTTTTGTCCAGTCATATTCCGGAAAGATCGTGGCCACGATCTTCATTTTATCCTGCTGTGCGCTTTCATCGGATACCGCCATGCCGTTTCCGGCGCTGCAGCCTGCCAAAAGCGCAGCTGCCATGCCAAGTGCCAGGGTTCGTGTGATTTTTTTAGTTTGATTCATAAAAAATAAGCCTCCGGATCTGTGTAAAAATCAATCTCTGCGCAAAAATTGCACAGCAAAAAAAGGGGTGCGGCCATGCCGCAGCACCTGCAAAAAAGCAGACTGCCCCTAAGCCGCCCGCACACAAGAATGCCGCTGCCGAAAATGCAGGCCCTCACAGCACTTTTTTGCTGCACCGGTTTGGCCCTTTTCGGATGTCTGGCAATTTTCTTGTGGAGTCGGCTTTTCTTTTTATTGGATCGATTTTTCCTTAATCCGAAAGCTTTACCTTCAGGGAAATTAAAGTATTGGTTTGCGCACACTCCGCACAGGGCAAAGCTGCGCCTTGCTGTTTGGAAAACACCATGGCCGCAGCCCCGGCTGCCAGCGCTGCGCCGCCCACAGCTTTGAGCAGGCTCTCACACACGCTGATCTGCTGGCACACGGCGCACCCGGCGCCCGAGCACTCATGGTTTACTTCTTCGGCGATATAGGCCACGGAGAACAAAACCGCTGCCCCCAGCACGACTGCTAAGAGCATGGTCAAAAAACGCTTTTTCCGGCTCATGGTTTGTTCTCCTTTCCTGTAAACTTTTGCTGCGGATCATTTTTTGCAATCGGCACAGGTGCCGTACAGCACCGTATCGGCTATATCCAGATCAAAATTTTCCTGCTGCTGCAAATGCTTTGCCAATAAAGCAGCATTCCTATTTTCCATATGGAAGGTTTTTCCGCACTTCACACAGCTCATATGAAGTGCACCCTGGCAGCTTTTGGCTGCCACATATTGATAACAGCTTTCCCGCGCGCCGTTTTTGACACTGCGATGAACCTTTTCTTCGGCCTCCAGCTGTGCAAGATTGCGGTACACGGCGCTCAGGCTGATGTTTTCTTTCTGCAGCGCCGCTGCGATCTCGTGTGCGGTGAGCCGTTCGTCCGGGTGCTGTTCCAGATACTGCAGCAGGGCTTTTCGCTGTTTTGTGGTGTACACGGTCTGCAAAGCCATCACGCTCCAATCTGCGATTCATTCGCAAATCATTATAACATAATTCTCCCCGGTGTCAATATGCAATTCATTCGCAAATTCAGCATGCTCTCAAAAATCTCCCCATACAGCAAAACCGGCACGAAATTTCTCTCGTGCCGGTTTTGCTGTGCTTTTATTCCAGCCCGGTAAGATCCTTCAGATCATACGGGGTGTTCTGGTAAACATAATAGTTCAGCCAGTTGTGATACAAAAGGTGGGCGTGTGCGCGCCAGCGGAAGATCGGTTCCCGGTTCGGGTCATCGTTCGGATAGTAGTTCTTGGGGGGCTGAATGTCCAGCCCTTTGTTGATATCGCGGCGATATTCTCCGTCCAGCGTGTATTTATCATACTCGGGGTGGCCGGTCACAAAAATCTGGCGGCCGCTGTCGGTGTTCAGCAAATACACACCGGCCTCCTTGCTTTCGGCCAGAACCCGCAGGTCGATGCATTCGTCCACATCGGCTTTATCAATGCCGGTATAGCGGCTGTGCGGTGCGTAAAACACTTCGTCAAAGCCGCGCACCAGCGGGTTGCTGGGGCGCACCACACGATGCTCAAAAATGCCCGAAAGCTTTTGCGGCAGCAGGCGCTTTTGAATGCCAAAGTGATAATACAGCGCCGCCTGCGCCCCCCAGCACACATGCATGGTGGAAAACACATGGGTCTTGCTCCATTCCATGATCTCGCACAGCTCGGGCCAGTAATCCACTTCCTCAAACGGCACGGTTTCCACCGGCGCGCCGGTAATGATCATGCCGTCGTAACGGTTGTCGCGGATTTCCTCAAACACATGATAAAATGCGCTCATATGCTCGGCCGAAACATGGGTGGCACCGTGGGTGGCCGTTTGCAAAAGGGTAAATTCCACCTGCAGGGGGTTGTTGGCCAGCAGGCGGGCGATCTGGGTTTCTGTGGTGATCTTGGTGGGCATCAGGTTCAGCACCACGATGCGCAGCGGGCGAATTTGCTGAGAGTTGGCCCGTTCTTCGTGCATCACGAAAACATTTTCATCGGCCAACGCCTGATAAGCAGGCAAATTTTGTGGAATGATCAGGGGCATAGGGTTTGTTTGTTTCCTCGTTTATAAATGGCTTTTCGGGGGCGGTTCAGCACTGTTCCAGTGCCTGTGCGATATCGGCGATCAGATCGTCTTTATCCTCAATGCCGCAGCTCATGCGCACCAGCTCGGCGGGCACACCGGCAGCAGCCAGCTGCTCGTCGTTCATCTGGCGGTGGGTGCTGGAAGCCGGGTTCAGGCAGCAGGTGCGGGCATCGGCCACATGGGTTTCAATGGCAGCCATGCGCAGGCTCTTCATAAAGGTGCTGGCAGCCTCGCGCCCGCCCTTTAAGCCAAAGCTCACCACGCCGCAGCTGCCGTTGGGCAGATACTTCTGCGCCAGCGAATAATAGGCATCGCCGGGCAGGCCGCAGTAGTTCACATAGGCAATTTTGGGGTGGCTCTGCAAAAATTCTGCCACAGCCTGTGCGTTTTCGCAGTGACGCTTTACGCGCACGTGCAGGCTTTCCAGGCCGAGATTCAGAATAAAGGCATTCTGGGGGCTTTGGATCGAGCCGAAATCGCGCATCAGCTGGCTGGTGCATTTGGTGATGAATGCGCCCTCCTTGCCGAATTTTTCGGCATAGGTGATGCCGTGATAGCTTTCATCGGGGGTGCACAGGCCCGGGAATTTATCGGCGTGGGCCATCCAGTCGAAATGGCCGCTGTCCACAATGCAGCCGCCCACAGCCGCGCCGTGGCCGTCCATATACTTGGTGGTGGAGTGGGTCACGATATCTGCGCCCCACTCAAACGGGCGGCAGTTGATGGGCGTGGGGAAGGTGTTGTCCACGATCAGGGGCACGCCGTGGGCATGGGCTGCCTTTGCAAACTTTTCAATGTCCAGAACGGTCAGGGCCGGGTTGGCAATGGTTTCGCCAAACATGGCCTTGGTGTTGGGCTTAAAGGCGGCGTTCAGCTCTTCCTCGGTGGCGGTGGGGGCCACAAAGGTCACATCAATGCCCATTTTGCGCATGGTCACATCGATCAGGTTAAAAGTGCCGCCGTAAATGCTGCTGGAAGCCACAATGTGATCGCCGCAGTTGCAAATGTTGAACAGTGCATAGAAATTGGCTGCCTGGCCGCTGCTTGTCAGCATGGCCGCCGTGCCGCCCTCCAGCGCGCAGATCTTGGCCGCCACCATATCATTGGTGGGGTTTTGCAGGCGGGTGTAAAAATAGCCGCTGGCCTCCAGGTCAAACAGCTTGGCCATATCCTCGCTGGTATCATATTTAAAGGTAGTGCTCTGCACAATGGGGATCTGGCGGGGCTCGCCGTTGCCGGGAGTGTAGCCGCCCTGCACGCAAACGCTGTTGATTTTCATATGCTTTCCTACTTTCCTGTACAAATTTAAAACCCATGCGCCGGTGTGCGCTTGCCCGTACTTTTGGGGCGCTGCGCCCGGCGCTTGCAATATATAATGTATTGTATTCCAATCTCCGCCCAGAATCAAGGCTGAGCAGGGCCTTGCAGGCAAAATTGTACACAAAAAGTTTTCAATTTCCCTATTGACAAATACCCAGCGCAGCGGTATAGTATTAGCAGTCAAAGAGATAGAGTGCTAATGAGATTGGCAAAGCACCTTCTGCAAAGCCTTTCTCGCCGTTGCATTTCGCTCTTTGCGGCAATCGGATTCACTTTTGTGCCGTTTGCAAGCACTCTGCTGATTCGATTGCTAACCAATAGTCACACGACTTTCAAACTTTTCCATAAAGGAGGCTTGATGTTATGAATACAAGTCGTTTCACTCAAAAAACCATGGAGGCCTTGCAAAGTGCCCAAAGCCTTGCCATTGAATATCAGAATCAGGCACTCGAGCCTCAGCATTTGCTGGCCGCACTGGCCGGGCAGGAAAACGGCCTGATCCCGCAGCTGCTCACCCGCATGAATGTTGACCCCGCCGCTTTCCGCAGCGCCGTGGTGGAAAAGGTGGCCGCGCTGCCCCATGTTTCCGGCAGCGGGCGTGACCCCGAAAAGGTGTATATCAGCCAAACCACTGATAAAGCCCTGCAGGCTGCCGAAAAGCAGGCCGAACAGATGAAGGATGAATACATCAGCGTTGAGCATGTATTCTTCGGCATTCTGGAAAATCCCGGCGACTGCGCCGAGATCTTCAAGGCCTTCGGCATCAACAAGGCCGGCTTTTTAAAGCTGCTGGCAGAGGTGCGGGGCAACCAGCGCGTGACCACCGATAACCCCGAGGACACCTATGACGCACTGGGCAAATACGGCACCGATCTGGTGGAAGCCGCCCGCAAAAACAAGCTGGACCCTGTGATTGGCCGTGATCAGGAGATCCGCAATGTGATCCGCATTCTGAGCCGTAAAACCAAAAACAACCCCTGCCTGATCGGTGAGCCCGGCGTGGGCAAAACCGCTATTGCCGAGGGGCTGGCACAGCGTATCGTGAAGGGCGATGTGCCCGAAAACCTGAAGAACCGCAAGGTGTTCAGCCTGGATATGGGCGCTCTGGTGGCCGGTGCAAAATACCGCGGCGAATTTGAAGAGCGTTTGAAGAGTGTTTTGAACGAGGTAAAAAAGAGCGAAGGCCAGATCATTTTGTTCATTGATGAGCTGCACACCATTGTGGGCGCAGGCAAAACCGACGGCGCTATGGATGCCGGCAACCTGTTAAAGCCCATGCTGGCCCGCGGCGAGCTGCACTGCATCGGCGCCACCACGCTGGACGAATATCGCCAATATATCGAAAAAGACCCCGCTCTGGAGCGTCGTTTCCAGCCTGTGCAGGTAAACGAGCCCACGGTGGAGGATACCATCAGCATTCTGCGTGGCCTGAAAGAGCGCTATGAAGTGTTCCACGGCGTTAAAATTCAGGATGCCGCACTGATCGCCGCCGCCACCTTGAGCGACCGCTATATCACCGATCGTTTCCTGCCGGATAAAGCCATTGACCTGGTGGATGAAGCCTGCGCCATGATCAAAACCGAAATGGAAAGCATGCCCAGCGAGCTGGACGATCTGCAGCACAAGATCATGCAGCACGAGATCGAGGAGATCAGCCTGAAAAAGGAAACCGATGCCCTCAGTCAGGAGCGTCTGCACACCCTGCAGAAAGAGCTGGCCGAAATGCGCGATCAGTTCAACAGCAAGAAGGCCCAGTGGGAAAATGAAAAGAACGCCATTGGCAAGGTGCAGAGCCTGCGCACGCAGATCGAAAGCACCAAGGCCGATATTGAAAAGTCTGTGCGTGAGGGCCGTTACGAAAAGGCCAGCGAATTGCAATACGCCACGCTGCCCAAGCTGCAGGCCGAGCTGGAAGATCAGGAAAAGCTGGCCCAGCAGAAGAAAGAGGATTCCCTGCTGCGTGACCGTGTGACCGATGAAGAGATCGCACGCATCGTGAGCCGCTGGACGGGCATCCCCGTAGAAAAAATGCTGGAGGGCGAGCGCGAAAAACTGCTGCGCCTGGAGGACACGCTGCATCAGCGCGTGATCGGCCAGGACGAAGCTGTGCGCCGGGTGAGCGAGGCCATTTTGCGCAGCCGTGCAGGCATCGCCAACCCCAACCGCCCCATCGGCAGCTTTTTGTTCCTTGGCCCCACGGGCGTGGGCAAAACCGAGCTTGCCAAGGCCCTGGCACAAAACCTGTTTGACGATGAAAAGAACATGATCCGTATCGATATGACGGAATACATGGAGAAATTCAGCGTCAGCCGCCTGATCGGCGCGCCTCCGGGATACGTGGGCTACGAGGAGGGCGGCCAGCTGACCGAGGCTGTGCGCCGTCACCCCTACAGCGTTGTGCTGTTTGATGAGGTGGAAAAGGCCCACCCCGATGTGTTCAACATTCTGCTGCAGGTGCTGGACGATGGCCGTATCACCGACAGTCAGGGCCGCACGGTCGACTTTAAGAACACGATCATCATTCTCACCAGCAACCTTGGCAGTGAGCTGATTCTGGAAGATCTGGAAAAAGGCCGCGCCGAGGGCCGCAACGAGCTGAGCGTCGAGGCCAAGAACCAGATCAGCCAGCTGCTGAAAACCAAGTTCCGCCCCGAGTTCCTGAACCGTCTGGACGAGATCGTGTACTACAAGAGCCTGACCAAAGACGAAATTGGCGGCATTGTGGATCTGCTGCTGGCCGATTTGGGCAAGCGCCTGGCCGACAAACAGCTGAAGCTGGAAGTGACCCCCGCCGCCAAGGCGCTGATCATCGATCAGGGCTACGACCCCGTTTACGGTGCTCGTCCGCTGAAGCGCTTTATCCAGAGCCATGTGGAAACCATGATCGCCAAAGAGATCATTGCCGGCAGCCGCAGCCAGGGCAGTACCCTGACCGTGGATGCGCAGGGCGACCAGCTGGTTCTGCGCTGAGCGCCCTGCATCGGCCAAAAGCCGAAAAGCCATTCCATTTTGGGCTGTGATAGCCCCCTTTGCCTCTCTCCCGCCCCGGCGGCCATTCCGCCGGGGCGGGATTTTTTTATATTTTGTCTATTTTCTGCATATTTTTTATTCTTATCATCGCGTTATTTTATTCATCAGAAAATTATCCTGTATTTTTTCAAAAAAAGGCTTGCATTTTTCTGTGGCTGTGTTATAATAAATCTCGTTCCGGAGGACTAGCTCAGCTGGTTAGAGCACCTGCATCACACGCAGGGGGTCTGGGGTTCGAGTCCCTAGTTCTCCACCATAAACCACAGCTTCTATCGAGGCTGTGGTTTTTTGTTTTCGTTTTGCAAAGCAAATGCGGCAGGGCATCCCCCCAAGGGGAACGCCCTGCCTTTTTCTACACTGCCTTACTCCCCCCAAAGCCCGCCGGGCTATGGGATGCTTGCAGATTTTCTGGCAGGCATAGTGCCATTTTATTTCTCGGTGTGCTATACTGGTTTTAGACAGCCTTCAACCACCGCCGCATATTTTCCCACCTGCCGTATCCCCCTGAAAGCGTATTCGGCATTGCCGCCAAGCGCTCTTTTGCATGAGCCGATTTTTCCTTTACTCACTCGAAATTTGTTGTATCAGGAGGTGTTCCTTCCATGAAATGTCCCTTTTGCAAAGAAGAAATGGTTGTTGGAAGCATTTCTCAGGATCGATATGCACTGAAATGGGTCCCGGCTGAAAAAGATATGGGATTATTGAATTTCACCCCGCTTGTGAAGGGAATAAAACTCACCTCTCTGTTGGATGGCACAGCGGTAAAAGTTTTCTATTGCGAACCCTGCAGAAAATTCATCATAGATCAGGATGATCTGCGTTTATAGAAAATTCCCTGTTCGATTTGCCAAACCCGGCGGCTGTATCCTTTTTTAAGGCAGTGCCGCAGCCGCCGGAAAAGCCATGCGGCGCTGCCTTAGCTTTCATTGGAGGGATCTACTATGGAATACAGAAGATTTGCAAACACCATCGTGGCCAGAATAGACAAGGGCGAGGAAATTCTGGAAAAAATTCGGGAGATCGCCACCAAAGAGCATATCACGCTGGCAAGCATCAGCGCCTTAGGCGCCACCAACGATTTCACGGTGGGCGTGTATAAGGTCGATGAAAAAAAGTATTACGCCAATTCGTTTCAGGGCAGCTTTGAGATCGTATCCCTGACAGGCACCATCAACACCATGAACGGCGAGTTTTATACCCACATTCACATGAGCGCCGGAAACGATCAGGGGCAGGTTTTCGGCGGGCATCTGAACAAAGCCGTTGTGAGCGCCACCTGCGAAATGATCATCACCCTGATCGACGGCCATGTGGACCGGGTGTATGATGAAGAAACCGGGCTGAACATCTTCCGTTTCTGATTCACCGGCGCACTCTGCCCCGCAGAAAGGAAAAGCGTATGAATTTAGAGCAGCAAAAGGAGCTTATCCTAAGCGGAAAAATGTATAACGATCTGACCTGCGAGCTGGTTGCCGCGCGGGAAAACACGGTGTTTTTGACCAACGAGTACAACGCCAGCTTTGGAAAGCCGCCCGAGGTAAGGGAGGCCATTCTTAAAAAGCTGCTGAAGTCTGTGGGAAAGGGCGTTCACTTTGAGCCCAATTTCCGCTGTGAATTTGGTTATAACATTTCCATTGGGAATAACTTTTACGCCAATTTTGATTGCATCATGCTGGATGGCGGCGGCATTGAGATCGGCGACAATGTTCTGTTTGGCCCCAGAGTGGGCATTTACACTTCCAACCATGCAGCCGATGCGTGGGAACGGGTTCACGGGGCGTGCTATGCAAAGCCTGTCAAGATCGGCAGCAATGTTTGGGTCGGTGCGGGTGTTCACATCAATCAGGGTGTAAGCATTGGCAGCAACAGCATTATCGGCTCGGGAAGCGTTGTTACAAAGGATATTCCCCCCAATGTGGTGGCAGCCGGTGTTCCGTGCAGGGTGATCCGCCCCATTACCCCGGCCGACAAAACCGAATACCGCCCTTAAACCCGCCGGGCTGCCTGATGCTGCACCGCCCCCACACTCGCCTTATTGCAATTTTTGATCCGGAAAGGATGTGCCGGGATGAATGCTCCATTTATACAGCGTGTTTCTTTTGATTGGGATGAAATTCCTTCAAGCAATTATCTGCACCGTATTCCGGCATTTCAGGGCCTTGAATCGCTGGATTTTCATGTGCCCGTCACTTTTTTTGTTGGCGAAAACGGCAGCGGAAAATCCACTCTGCTGGAAGCCATTGCCATAGAACACGGCTTCAATCCGGAGGGCGGCTCCAAAAATTATAAATTTTCCACCTACGACACCCATTCCGAACTATGCCGCGCCATCACGCTTTCCAAAGGGTGCATACGGGAAAAATGGGGATACTTTCTCCGGGCGGAAAGCTTTTACAATGTCGCCACGCAGGAAACCAAATATTCTGACCTTATGCACCCGGCCAATTATCACAATCAATCCCACGGCGAAAGCTTTTTGAGCATGGCGCAAAGCAACCTTTTGCCCGGCGGCTTATATCTTTTCGATGAGCCAGAGGCCGCGCTTTCACCCCAGCGGCAGCTGACTCTGCTGCTTGAGATCTACGAATGCGCCCAGGAAGGCGCGCAGTTTTTAATCGTTACGCATTCCCCCATTCTTTTGGGCCTTCCCGGTGCTGAGATCTATTGCTTTGACAGCGGCCGGGTGCATTTGTGCTCGTATGAAGAAACCCAAAGCTATCAGATTACCAAAATGTTCGTGAACAACCGGCAGGCGTTTCTGAAACGGCTTTTGGAGAAATGATGCATTCGATATCGGCATCAAAGCCCTATACCGGGAAACTGCCCTATTTCTGCAGGCAGTTTCCGGCCCGCCCCTTCGGCCATAAAAATTTTGCATTAAAAAAGGCAGAGGCCCGGCCCCTTTTGGGGGATACCGTTCCTCTGCCTTGTTATTTTTTATGCCTGCAGCCATGCCTTCTGTGCTGCCATCAGCACAGCGGCGCGGCTGGCCGTAAAGTTCAAGCCGCCCTGCAGATAACACATATAGGGCGCACGCAGCGGGCCGTCGCAGCTCAGCTCAATGGTGCTGCCTGTGGTAAAGCTGCCGCTGGCCATGATCACTTCGTCGGTATAGCCGGGCTCATGGCTGGGCTCGGGGGCCACATAGCTGTCCACCGGGCTGAGTGCCTGAATGCCCTGACAAAAGCCCACCAGTGCTTCGGCGCTGCCTGCCTCAAAACAGGTAACGATATCGTTGTGCGGCTCGTGATACAGCGGCACCGGCGCTTTGTCCAGCAGGCCCAGCAGGCACTGTGCATACACAGCGGTTTTCAGCGCCTCGCACACGGTGCCGGGGGCGGCATACAGGCCCAAAAACATTTCGCGCATGGTTTCCAGCGTGCAGCCGATCTCACGCCCGGTGCCGGGGGCCGAATAGCGGTGGCCGCATTTTTCCACCAGATCGCTGCGGCCCGCAATATAGCCGCCGGTGGGGGCAATGCCGCCGCCGGGATTTTTGATAAAGCTGCCCGCAATCAGGTCCGCCCCCACCGCCAGGGGCTCACGGGTTTGGGTAAACTCGCCGTAGCAGTTGTCCACAAACACCACAATATCGGGGTTGGCGGCTTTAGCGGTTTTTACCACCTGCTCGATCTGCTCTAATGTAAAGGCATTTCGCTTGCTGTAACCGCGGCTGCGCTGGATATGGCACACCGTGGCGTGGGGTGCCTTGCGGGCGATCAGCTCAAGATCGGGGGTCATATCCGGCTTCAGCGGAGCTTCGTCATACTTGATGCCATACTCGGCCAGCGTGCCGCAGCCCTTGCCTGCCTCGCCAATGCCGATCACGCCTTCCAGCGTGTCATAGGGGCGGCCGGTGGCGGCCAGCAGCGTGTCGCCTGCGCGCAGCAGGCCAAACAGTGCCACCGTAAGCGTGTGGGTGCCGCTCATAAACTGGCTGCGCACCAGCGCATCCTCGGCCCCCACCACCTTGGCAAAAATCTGCTCCAGCTTGTCACGGCCCGGGTCCCACAGGCCGTAGCCCGTAGAGCCAAACAGCTCTGTGGCGGCCATATTACATTCTGTAAAAGCGCTCAGCATTTTCAACTGATTGTAATCACGAATCTGCTCCAATTTGGCAAATTCCGGCTGGCAAAGGGCCATCACCTGTTGGTCCAGCGCCAATGCCTTTTCATTAAAGGGGAAAAATTCTTTCAGCATTTGTATTATTTCCTTAGTTTTATACTGTTTGTACTAAATTTCCGCTGTTTTCCGACACAAAACCCCGGCAGGCAAATTCGGCCAAAGCCGGGCATCCGCCCGCCGGGGACTGCATCGCGTTTTGGCAGCGTTCGCTGCGCTGCTTTTTATTTCAACTCATTCACCAGGCGCTTAAAGTGCTGGCCGCGTACCTCAAAGTTGGGGTACAGATCAAAGCTGGCGCTGGCCGGGCTGAACAGCACCTCGTCACCGCTTACGGCCAGCTTGCGGGCAATGCTCACAGCTTCCTCCAGGGTGGCGGCGTGCTCAATGCGCAGGGCCTCCCAGCCAGGGATCTTTTTCACTTCCTGCTCGATCACCGGGCCGGTTGCGCCCATCAGGATCAGGGTTTTCACATTTTCCACGATCACCGGGGCCAGCGGTGCATAGGGGATCTTTTTATCGTAGCCGCCTGCGATCAGGATCAGCTTCTGGTTGTAGCTGCGCAAACCGGCAATGGTGCGCGTGGGGCTGGTGCCGATGGAATCGTTATACCAGGTCACGCCGTCCAGCGTGCGCACGGGCTCCAGGCGATGCTCCACACCGGTAAAGGTGCTGCCCACCTTGCGAATGGCCTCAACCGGCACTTCGCCCCACACAGCCGCGATCGCGCCCAGCATATTTTCCACATTGTGCAGGCCCCGCAGCTTGATCTCGCTGCGCTGCATCACAGGGGTCACCACGCCGTTGGCTGCCATGCACAGGGTATCGTCCTCCTTGCGCAAAAAGGCACCGTTGTCGGTATCGTGCAGGCGGGTAAACCACACCTGATCGCCCACGCAGTCCGCCTTCATGCCGCGGCTGATGTCATTTTCAAAGCCCAGCACAGCGCGGCAGGGCTTTTTTTGCCACAGCAGAATGTTGCGCTTGGCGTCCACATATTCTTTCATATCCTTGTGGTGGTCCAGATGGTTGGGAGTCACATTGGTCACCACCGCAATGTTGGGGCTCTGATGCATACTGATCAGCTGGAAGCTGCTCAGCTCCACCACGGCCATATCCTCGGGCTCCACCTGCGTTACAATGGGCAGCAGGGCGCGGCCAATGTTGCCGCCCAGCCACACACGGCGGCCGGCAGCCTCGTAAAACTTGCTGATCAGCGTGGTGGTGGTGGTTTTGCCGTCCGAGCCGGTCACGGCCACAATGCGGCAGGGGCAGTATTTGAAAAACATTTCCATTTCGCTGGTACACTCGGTACCGGCGGCAATGGCCTGCTGCAAAGCGGGAGTAAAATACTCAAAGCCGGGGGTGCGCATAATGATATCCTGCCCCTTAAAGCCATCCATATAGTTTTCGCCAAGGCTCAGCGAAATGCCCAGCCTGCGAATGGTATCGGCATAATCGCCGAAAGCCTCCACATTGGGCTTTTTGTCACACAGAGTCACCTGTGCGCCCATTTCCACAAACTGCTCAATGCACTGCTTGTGGCTTACGCCTGCGCCGATAAAGGCCACTTTTTTGCCTTTCAGATAGGCGCTCATTGCATCATATACCTGCTGCATATTTCCAACAGCCTCCTTTAAAGTGCCGTATTCCATCTTTGTGAATTGCCGCGTATCATTTTTATACGTATAACTAAAATTATTATACGCTTTTTTTGCCCGAAGCGCAACGGTTTGTAAGCCTTTGTGTTTGAGTTTTCCACCCGGTTCTGCTATAATATTGGTTTAAGGCAACACCGCACAATTCCCGCCTGACGGCTTAAGCACCGCTGCCGCGGCTGCGAAGCACAATCTGCGCCCGAAAAATGCTCTATAATACACAAAGTATTATCTGCGCTTTTTGCTTAGCAGCTTGCACTTCTCGCTCGCTGCATCAGCACTTAGAATTATGTGGTATTGCCTTCGGACCCATCATTTGCCCAAAGGAGAGCTTTTGCCATGTTTCGTAAATTCCTGTGTAGTGCCTTGGCGGCAATGTGTTTGGCGCTGGGCCTTTCCGGCTGCGGCGGCGGCACCAACAGTTTCACATGGCGTGTAGACACGCTGCCCGCCAACCTTGACCCCCAGCTGGCCAGCGAAAGCAGCGATGTGACCGCCTGCCTGAACCTGTACAGCGGACTGTTCCGTTTGGATGCAAACGGTGAGGTGCAGCCCGATGCCTGCGAGGATTACGAGGTTTCTCCCAACGGCCTTACCTATACCTTTCACATCAAAAGCGGCCTTACCTACAACGGTTACCGCGGCGCGGCCAACACCACCCCCGTAACCGCACAGGATTTTGCCTTTGGCCTGCAGCGCGTGTTTCTGCCCGAGACCGGCAGCCCCTACACCGAGGCTTTTTCCTGCATTTCGGGCAGCGATAAGGCCCTGCGGGGCGATGCCTCCGCCTTGGGCGTGCAGGCGGCCGACGATCACACGCTGGTGATCACCCTTTCCCACAAGGATGCAGACTTTACGCGCAAGCTGTGCCTGCCCGGCGCCATGCCCTGCAACCGGGAGTTTTTTGAAAGCACCGGCGGTGCTTATGCCCTGAGCAGTAAAATGACCTTGGCCAACGGCCCCTTCTATTTGTATAACTGGACGGAAAACGGCCTGTTTTTGCGCCGCAAGGCCAGCGGAAGTCTGGTAAATGCTGTGCGCATCGTGCTGCATAGTGACGATGTTTCCACCGAAAAGCCCCTCACGGCCCCCCTGCAGGTGCAAAACGAAAAAGCCGATGCCGCCCTGTACACCGGCGGTGAGGATACCGGCCTGCCCTCGGTGCGCTACACCGACACCACATGGTGCCTGCTGTTCAACACGCAAAATGCCATGCTGAGCAATCTTTCGCTGCGGCAGGCCCTGGCACAGGCGGCCTACAGCGCTGACCTGCCGCCTGCCGAAGGTCTGGAAACCGCCAGCGGCCTGATCCCGCCTGCGGTCACGGTGGGCAGCCAAAGCTACCGCGATGCCGTGGGCAGCGCCCTGCCCGCCAGCCAGAACGCCGCCGACCTGTGCCAGAATGCACTGACCGAGCTGGGGGTCAGCTCGGTGCGCGGGCTTACGGTGCTTTTGCCCGAAGACTGCCCTGCCGCCGATGCCTTTGCCTCCCTCAATCAGCTGTGGCAGTCGCAGCTGGGGCTGTATATCAATGTGCAGCAGCTGCCCATGGAGGATCTGCTTTCCGCCCAGAGCAGCGGCGATTATGCCATTATGCTGCTGCCCCTTTCCTCTGCCGAAAACGCCCCCCACGCGCTGCTGCGCCAATTTGGTGACGGCGGGCTGTGCCGCTGGGTTTCGGCCGAATTTCAGGCCCGCGCCGCAGCGCTTTCCCCTGCTGCCTCCGGCTATGCGCAGGATTGCGCCGCCCTTGAGCGTGAGCTTTTAAACGAAGCCGTGCTTGTGCCGCTGTTTTTCCAGCAACAGCAGCTGTTGATCTCCCCCAAGGTGAGCGGGCTGGTGTTCGATCCCTTCGGCCCCACCGTAGATCTCACATGGGCCTGCAAGTCCCGATAAGCTTTTCCTTTTTTGCTCCCCGTTTATGGGGAGCAATTTTTATTTTCCGCCATGTACCATGTGACTTTTCTCCCTCCTTTTTCGTTTAGTGGGTACAAGGCCTTGAAAAACAAAAAAAGAAAGAGCAGACAACGCTATGGATGATACCAAAATCATAGATTCGCTTCTGGCCGATCCCGGCGCGGGGATGCAGCTTTTGCTGGCGCAGTACGGCGGGCTGAACGGTGAGCAGGTTCGCGCCGGGGCCCGCCATGTTGAGCCCGCCGCACTGGATTTTGGCCTCAGCGATGTGATTTTGGGCGATAATCCCATCACGCTGGACAGCCTGTACTTCGGCACAGGCAGCGGCACGCTGGTCACACATTCCGCCGCAGCGGATGCCTTCAGTGCTGCCTACCCCAGCGGCATTCCAGCCGAGGAGTATGAAACCAGGTATCTGTCCAATAGAAACGAAAGCTCCATTGACTTCGACGGTGCTATGATCCTTACCGACGATACCGGCAAGCAGCTTTTGCCCAGCTATCCCGATGGTCACGTGCCCGACTCCACCGCCTACACGCTGCCCGCCGAAAACGCCCAAAGCATCACCTTTACCCCGGTGTATCACAAAGGGGAATATCAATATGAAACCCGCACTGTGACCACTGCCGAAATGCAGCAGGGCGTTAAAATTGCCACCAGCGATGTGGGCGGCTACACCCTGCAGAATTTCAAGGCGCAGGGGCAGGCCCTCACCTGGCAGGCCGTTCCCTACGGATTTTCCGTGCACAATCCGGAATTCTTCCCGCAGGACGAAGCGTATATCGATACCAACAGCAACTCCTACGCCCTGGTCAGCAGTCAGGTAGACCCCACCACCGGCATCATCAGCTACCGGCAGGATTATTATACCGCTGACCCCGCGCAGGTGGCCAAGATCAGCGAATTCCGGTATACCTTCTCCACCGGCTATGTTGCCGACGAAAGCAAGGCCATCACCCTGCCGCTGGTAAAGTGACCCCCGCCATTTCTTTGCCCCTCACAAAAAAGCACCGCCGTGCCGAAAGCAATGCTTTCGGCACGGCGGTGTTCGTTATTTTCTGAAATCAGTTGTTGTCGGGCTTGATGCCGTTTTCGGCCAGCAGCTCAGCGATCTTATCATGGGGATCGCAGATGCTGGTCACGCTCATATCATGGTTCAGAGCGGCGATAAAGTAAGCAATGTACTTGGAAACGTCCACATCATAGTACCACTCACGGCTCAGCAGGTCATGGCTGCGGTAGGTCAGGTTGGTGCCCAGCACAGCGCTGATGGTGCCGTCCGCATAAGCCTTGTCAAAGGCATCCAGACCGGCGGTGAACAGGGGGAAGGTGGCGTTGGAGATCACCTTGGCAGCGCCGCGCTTCTTCATTTCCACAGCAATGTCGATCATGCTTTCGCCGCTGGCAATGATATCGTCGGTGATCAGCACGGTTTTGCCTTCCACGCTCTCGCCCAGATATTCGTGTGCCACAATGGGGTTACGGCCGTTCACCACACGCGAGTAGTCGCGGCGCTTGTAGAACATACCCAGGTTGCAGCCCAGCACGCTGGAGAAGTACATATTGCGGTTCATAGCGCCTTCGTCGGGGCTCACGCACATAAAATGCTCGCGGTCCAGTGCAACGCCGGGCACATAGTGGATCAGCTTTTTCAGGGTCTGATAAGTAGGCATCACATTATCAAAGCTCATCAGAGGCACAGCGTTCTGCAGGCGGGGGTCGTGTGCATCAAAAGTGATAATGTTCTGCACGCCCATAGCCTGCAGCTCCTGCAGTGCCACAGCGCAGTCCAGGCTCTCGCGCACCACACGGCGATGCTGGCGGCCGCCGTACAGGCTGGGCATGATCACGCTCACACGATGGGCCTTGCCGGAAACAGCCTGGATCAGGCGCTTCAGGTTGGCAAAATGATCATCGGGAGACATATGGTTCTCGTAACCGAACAGCTTATAGGTCATGCTGTAGTTGCCGGGATCCACCACAATGTAAATATCGTCGCCGCGCACACTGGCCGTAACCAGGCCCTTGGCATCACCGCTCTGGAAGCGGGGGCACTCGCTCTCAATGATAAAGTTGTCGTTCTCCAGGCCAACCTCACGCGCCCAGCGCACCAGATGGCCATTGATCAGCTCGGTCAGTTCCTCAGCGCCGGGGCAGGCAATCAGGCCCAGATCGGCAACCTGGCGGTCACCACGGAAAAAGTCACGAGGTCCCATCGAATTTTCAGACATTATACTTCTCCTTTTGTTAAAACCATATCATCCGGCACACCGCTAAGGGCCGGTCTGCCACCGGAATCCAGATTTCGGCGGGCATTCTCAGTTATTTTAATTGTATCACAATTTACCCAAAATTAAACCGTAATATTCGTCATTTTGACATTTTTGTTGATTTGCACATTTGCCTGTGATTCCAACGGGTTTTCCTGTCTTTTTTCCACAAAATTTTCTCTTTCTCCCTGCATTCCGCACTTTGCGGGTGTGTTATAATAGGTTATGGTATCCATTTTCCCCAATGATTCCGAGGTGTTTTATGAATCTGCCCCTTTTCGACGCCAATGCCTGCCAAAATGAGCCTCCCCTGTTCCGTGTACAGGCAAAAAGCGATTTTTCCACTTATAAAAACCTTTGCTGGGCCGTGACCGGCAGCCGCCTGATGCTTTCCGGCGGTTTTCTGGGGCTTCTGACGCTCATTCTGGTGCTGGCCACTCTCACGCCTTCCTCTGGGGGCTTTGCCTTCTGGCTTGGGGCCGCTTTGCTGTTTCCGCTTTTGCTGTGGTGGTTCTACCAAAACAGCCTGCGCCGAAATTACCGCGGCACCCAGCTGGTGCATGGGCTCACCGTCACCTATTCCTTCTGGCGCGATCATTTCACGCTTCACAGCGAAGTATCGCAGTCCTGCATCCGCTACGATTCCCTGTATAAAATTCTGGAAACCAAAACCGCTTTTTGCCTGCTCACCGGCCCCCATCAGGGGCTTGCCGTGGAAAAATCCGACTGCCCCGATGGTCTGGCCGAGCTTTTGCGCAGCCAGCAGGCCCTGCAGCCTGTCCCCGGCCTCCTGCCCCGTGCCGCCATTGTGTCAAGCGCATTTTCGCTGAGCTTGCTGGCGCTGCATTTGGCCATTCAATGCTTTTGCCCAGCACAATACCGTGTGCAGGGCTGGGTGAGCCTCTATTTTTCCGCGCCGGTTTTTCTTTTGCTGGCGGTTTCCATCACACTTTGCTTCGCGGCACTGTTTACCCAGCGCCTTGCCCGCCTGCAAAGGCGGGTGCTGCGCCTTCTTTTGCAGGGCGCTGCCCTTTTGGTCGGCCTTCTTTGTGTGCTCTGCTGCCTGCTGCTGGCCCTGTTTTCCCTGGACACAGATCGCGAGGTGAAAAACCCCGACGGCACCGTTACCGTGATCACCCCTGTTTGGCTGGATGAGCCCATCTCCACCGTTTACGCGCCCTATGGGCCTTTTTATCTGCGCCCTGTGGGAAATACCTTCCATGCCTCCCCGCAGCCGGTTTCGCCCGAGCCGCAGCCAACGCCCACCCCCGAGCCGAGCAGTTCACCGGCTGAAGCCGCTGCCCTCTCCCCCGAGGAAAACGGTTACCGCACCATTTACAGCATTTTCCTTGCCGACACCTGCCCGCTGTTTGAAGAAACCTGCCACGCCAAGGGAAATTCCTATGTTGTACTGAACGATACCGACACCTTTACAGAAATTCTGGAATATGACCGCGACTCTCAAAACGGCCGGTGCGGGCTGTATGTGTACTACCGCTGCCCCAAGGCTGCCGACGGCTCGTGGAGTGTGCAGAATGATCAGCAGATCTTAAACATTTACGCCTATGAATACGCCACCGGTGCCGTTGCCGTAAGCGGAAAAACCAGTTGGGGCTCCGCAGCCGCGCAGGCCTATCTTGACCTGACCGGCGATTGAAGCCCGCTGCCTGAAATCTCCGGCAGCATAAGCACCGGCAAAGTGCCGCCACCGGCTTATTCAAACCGCATTTTGCAAAAACAGCCCGGCAAAACAGCCGGGCTGTGCAAAAGGCATTGCGGAAATTTTCTGCCGCAAGCCCTGCGCTCTTGCAGGGCCTGCCCGCAGGCACAAAAAAAGCGCCCTTCCCTTATACGGCCAAAAGCCGAAGGGGAGGACGCTTTTTTTCCGTCCCTTATGGCGTGAGCCGGAAAATTCCGGCTCACGCACAGGGCGGAGTACAGCGATTTATGCTAAACCGCCAGATTCACACAAGAATCAAACCAGCTCGATGATAGCCATCTCAGCTGCGTCGCCACGACGCATGCCGGTTTTGATAATGCGGGTATAACCACCGTTACGGTCTGCATACTTGGGGCCGATCTCGTCGATGACCTTCTTAGCAACAGTTTCCTTGGTGATGTAGGAGAAAACCTGGCGCTTAGAATGCAGGTCTTCCTTCTTACCCAGAGTCACCATCTTCTCGGCCATGGAACGAACTTCCTTGGCGCGGGTAACGGTGGTCTCAATCTTGCCGTTCTCGAACAGGTAGGTCACCATTGCGCGCAGCATAGCTTTGCGGCTGTCGGTGGCTCTACCCAGCTTTCTGGTACCGGGCATCCCGTTTCACTCCTTTTTAGTTATCTTCATCTTTGGTCAGCGTAAAGCCCAGGCTGTCAAGCTTTGCCATGACTTCTTCCAGGCTCTTACGGCCGAGGTTGCGAACCTTCATCATCTCATCCTCGGACTTGTTCACCAGATCCTCAACGGTGTTGATGCCGGCGCGCTTCAGGCAGTTGAAAGAACGCACGCTCAGATCCAGCTCTTCAATGGTCATTGCAAGAGCAGAATCGCGGTTGTTGTCTTCCTTTTCCACCATGATGTCGGTGCTGGCAACTTCCTCGCTCAGGTTGACGAACAGGTTCAGGTGCTCAGTGAGCACGCGGGCAGCCAAACTCACAGCTTCCTGTGCGTTAATGGTGCCGTCAGTCCAAATTTCGATGGTCAGCTTATCGTAGTCAGTGATCTGGCCCACGCGGGTATTCTCGCAGGCATAATTCACCTTGAGGACAGGGGTGTAGATACTGTCAACAGGCAGGGTGGTCACATCGTTTTCGTCCAAAGCCAGCTTGTTGCGCTCTGCGGGCACATAGCCGCGGCCTTTGTCGAAAGTGATCTCCATCACCAGCTTGCCGCCCTCGCCCAAAGTAGCAATGTGCCACTCGGGGTTCAGGATCTCAATATCCTCGCTCTGCTTGATGGAGCCGGCAGTGACTTCGCACACGCCTTCGGCTTCCACACGCACAGTCTTGGGGCCATCGCCATGGATCTTGGCAATGATGCCCTTCAGATTCAGCACGATCTCGGTCACGTCTTCTTTCACGCCCTCGATCGTAGAGAATTCATGCACTACACCGTCGATCTTAACACTGGTAACGGCCACACCGGGCAGCGAAGAAAGCAGCACACGGCGCAGACTGTTGCCCAGAGTCGTTCCGAAGCCTCGCTCCAGCGGCTCCACTACGAATTTGCCGTAGCGGCCATTGGGGGAAAAGCTGACCGTTTCGATCTTGGGGCGTTCGATCTCCATCATATATAACCCTCCTTGTTCTGCCGGCCCCCGGCAGGGGCCGGCCTACTCTTTGTAAAAATTTCGGACAAGGCGAGAGATTACTTGGAGTACAACTCGACGATCAGGTGCTCCTCAACCTCGAAATCGATGTCGCTGCGCTCGGGCAGACGGATCACTTTACCCTTCAGGGCGTCCTTGTCGCGCTCCAGCCAGGCGGGAGTTACGACCAGGGGTGCATCGGGGCCAACCAGCTTGCTGAACTTAGCGCTGCTGCGGCTGCTCTCACGAACTTCGATCACATCGCCAGCCTTGATCAGGTAGCTGGGAATATTGACCTTCTTGCCGTTCACAGTGAAGTGGCAGTGAGAAACCAGCTGACGGGCGTCACGACGGGTGGAAGCAAAGCCCAGACGGAACACAACGCTGTCCAGACGGCGCTCCAGCAGGCGGAGCAGGTTTTCACCGGTAATGCCCTGCTGACGGGATGCGATATCAAAATAAGTTGCGAACTGCTTTTCCAGAACGCCGTAGATAAACTTCAGCTTCTGCTTTTCCTGCAGCTGGGTAGCATATTCAGACTTCTTCTTGCGGAAGTTGTTGCCACCGGGGTTACGATTGGTAGTTTTCTTAGCGTAGCCCATGACTGCAGGAGAAATGCCCAGAGCCTTGCAACGCTTTGCGATAGGCTGCGTATTTTTAGCCATAGTTCAAATTCCTCCTTCAATCAAACACGACGACGCTTCGGGGGGCGGCAACCATTGTGAGGGATGGGGGTAACATCCTTGATCATGGTTACTTCCAGACCGGTAGCCTGCAGTGCACGGATAGCGGACTCACGGCCCGAACCGGGGCCCTTCACGTAAACCTCAACGGTCTTCATGCCATGCTCCATTGCAGCCTTGGCAGCCACTTCTGCGGCGCTCTGTGCTGCAAAGGGAGTGCTCTTGCGGGAACCACGGAAGTTCAGGCCGCCCGAGCTTGCCCAAGAAACAGCATTGCCCTGAGTATCGGTGATAGTAACAATGGTGTTATTGAAGGTGCTCTGAATATGGGCCTGGCCGGCAACAATATTCTTGCGCTCTTTACGCTTGGTACGGCCCTTGGCTGCACCATTAGTTTTCGTAGCCATTCTTTATTCCTCCTTCAATTACTTTTTCTTGTTGGCAACAGTGCGCTTGGGACCCTTGCAGGTACGTGCATTGGTCTTGGTGCGCTGGCCACGGCAGGGCAGGTTCTTGCGATGACGAGTGCCACGGTAGCACTGGATCTCAACCAAACGCTTGATATCCAGAGCAACATTGCGGCGCAGGTCGCCCTCCACCAGAATGTTGTGTGCATCAATGTAGTCACGGATCTTAGACTCATCGTCTGCAGTCAGATCCTTAACGCGGGTATCAGGGTTGATACCAGTACCGGCGAGAATCTCGTCGGCAGTGCTCTGGCCAATGCCGTAAACATAGGTCAGACCAACCTGCACGCGCTTTTCGCGGGGCAGGTCAACACCAGCAATACGTGCCATAGTGTTTGTACCTCCTAGTACATCATCCCATGTCAAGTGTCGGAGCCTGCGCCGGGAATCTACGCACTTGGCTCCCAAGTCCAGGAAAATTAGCCCTGGCGCTGCTTATGCTTGGGGTTTACGCAAATGACCATCACGCGGCCTTTCCGCTTGATGACCTTGCACTTTTCGCAGATGGGTTTCACGGAAGGTTTTACCTTCATAATGATTAACCTCCTTTGTGGTGGTGCTGCGGCGCCCGAATTACTTCGAACGCCAGGTAATGCGCGCCTTCGTCAAATCGTAAGGCGACATTTCCATCGTAACTTTGTCTCCGGGCAGAATGCGGATAAAATTGGTCCGCAGCTTGCCGGAGATGTGTGCGAGCACGGTATGACCGTTGGGCTTGCCTTCGCCATTCAACAGTTCAACCTGAAAAATTGCGTTGGGCATCGCTTCCCGCACAACACCTTCTACTTCGATGACATCTTCTTTAGACAAGTTCCTTGCCTCCTTAAGGTGCGTCAAATGGGGCTTTGGGCATCATAGGCCCGAATGGCTCCACGCAGCTGTTCGTCACAGGCGAGAAATTCGCCCTGTAAGACGGTGGCAGTGGGGGCCACATGCATCTTCTTTTTGCGCTTGGCGCACGAAAGTTTATGCAGGTGTCCGTCTGCCAGAAAAAGCATCTGGCCTTCCACGGCCAAAACGGCAAAAGTATGTGCCCGGTCTCGCCCTGCTCGGGATCGCACCAACTGGCCTCTTACAAGGTCCATTGGCCGTTCTCCCAGCCCAGAGTCAAAACTTCGGGGCCGTTCGCTGCAATGGCGATGGTGTGCTCAAAGTGAGCAGCCAGGCCGCCGTCGCAGGTCTTGACCGTCCATCCATCGGATAAGGTTTTGACTGCGTAGTTTTTCTGGTTTACCATGGGCTCGATGGCAATGCACATTCCCGGCACCAGCCGGGGGCCGCGGCCCGCATGGCCGAAATTCGGCACTTCGGGGTCTTCATGCAGCTCCTTGCCCACACCGTGGCCCACGAACTCGCGAACCACAGAGAAACCGTTTTCTTCCACATACGACTGCACGGCGTAGCCGATGTCGCCCACTCTTGCGCCTGCCTGTGCCGCTTTCACGCCAAGGTGAAGCGCCTCGTGGGTCACATCCATCAGCCGCTGGGCTTCCATGTCAACCTTGCCGCACGCAAAGGTGCAGGCATTGTCGCCATTAAAGCCGTCCAGCTTTGCGCCGGTGTCGATGCTTACAATATCACCCGGCCGGATCACGATGTTCTTGCTGGGCAGCCCGTGGATCACCGTGTCGTTCAGACTGATGCAGGCTGTTCCGGGGAACCCGTACAAGCCCTTAAAGTTGGGCTTGGCTCCGTGCCGAAGGATAAAGTCGTAAATAATTTTGTCAAGCTCAGCGGTTGTCATGCCGGGCTCGATATGCTCGCCGCCATACTTCAGCGCGGCTGCGCTGATCGCATTGACTTTGCGCATTTTCTGCAGTTCCACTGCATTTTTGATCTGGATCATCGTTTTATGCCTCCAGCGCCTTCATGATCAGCGCAGTAGTCTTTTCGATGCTTCCCTGATCCGGGATCTCCACCAGCTTACCACGGCTCCGGTAGAAGTCCACCAAAGGCTCGGTCTGCTCGTGATAGGCTTTCAGTCGGTCCACAACGGTTGCAGGCTGGTCATCCTTGCGGATCTCCAGTTTGCCGCCGCAGCGGTCGCACACGCCTTCCCGTTTGCTGGGTTTGTTGGTGATGTGGTAACTTGCACCGCAGGCTGCGCACACCCGGCGGCCACTCATACGCTGAATGATCGCCTCGTCGGCTACGATCAGGTTCAGCACCTTGTCGATCTGCACGCCCATCTCTTCCAGAGCTTCGCCCTGTGCAATGGTGCGGGGCATACCGTCCAGCACAAAACCATTCTTGCAGTCGTCGGCCTGCAAACGCTCTTTTACAATGCCCACGATCACATCGTCGGGCACCAGAGCACCTGCATCCATATAGCTTTTCGCCTTCACACCCATGGGCGTGCCGTCCTTGACGGCCGCCCGAAGGATGTTACCGGTGCTGATAGCGGGAATTTTGAAATGGTCGCAAACGATCTCTGCCTGCGTACCTTTTCCGGCGCCGGGAGCGCCCAGAAAAATCAGGTTCATCATAGCCTCCACTTCTCTAACTGGCATTTACTCCAAGAATCCCTTGTGGTGGCGCATCAGCATATAGCTTTCCAGGCTGCGGCCGGTTTCCAAAGCCACGCCCACAACGATGAGCAGGCTGGTACCGCCAAGCTGGATCGAAACGCCGGTCACATTGCCCAGCACGATAGGCAGGGCAGCAACCACTGCCAGGAACGCAGCGCCCAGAATCGTTACCTTGTTCAGCACACGGGTGATAAAATCACTGGTGGGCTTGCCGGGGCGGATACCGGGGATAGTGCCGTTGTTCTTGCGCAGGTTGTTGGCGATCTCGATGGGGTTATACTGAATGGCTACATAGAAGTAGTTGAACGCCACGATCAAAAGCAGATACAGCACAATGTACACGGCACTCGTGTAGTTGAAGCTGTGCAGGAAGCTGTACCAGATGGGGTGAACCTGAGGATCCACATTCACAAATGCGCCGATGGTGCCGGGAATGCTGCACAGGGCAGATGCAAAGATGATGGGCATAACACCGGTCATATTCACCTTGATGGGAATATAGCTGTTCTGTCCGCCGTACATCTTGCGGCCCACAACCTTCTTGGCATACTGCACGGAAATGCGGCGCTCTGCATTGGTGGTAACCACCACGAACACAACGGCCACGATTGCCAGCACAGCGATCAGGGGCAGAATGAAGTAGTACTGGGGCTCACCGTTCTGTGCGCGGGCCAGAATGCCCACCACAGAATTGTAAACGCCGCTCCAGCGGGATACGATACCGGCAAAGATCAGCAGCGAAAGGCCGTTTCCGATGCCCTTGGTATCGATCTGCTCGCCCAGCCAGACAACCAGCTGAGCACCTGCCACAAAGCAGGCAATGATCACCAGCGCAGCCAGCCACTGGCTTGCACCCTCGGTATACTTCAGCATACCGGAACGGCGCAGCACAAAGTAGTAGCCGATGGACATGATCAGTGCGATCACCGCACCGGTCATTTTGCTGATGATGCTGATTTTGCGGCGGCCTTCCTCGCCCTCGCGGGAGAGGTTTTCCAGATAAGGAATGGCCACGCACAAAAGCTGAATGATAATCGTTGCATTGATGTAGGGGGTGACGCCCAGTGCGAACAAAGCACACTGGGACAATGCACCGCCGGACATCATGTTCAGATAAGTCAGCATGGTACCGGTTTCAAACATTCCTGTCAGAGCACCGGCTTTGATAAAGGGCACGGGGATCGCACAGCCCAAACGGAAGATCACAACGATAGCCAGCGTAAACAGCAAGCGCTTGCGCAGATCTTCGATCTTCCAGGCATTACGAAAGGTTTCGAACACCTTAGATCACCTCGGCCTTCCCGCCTGCCTTCTCGATCTTTTCCTTGGCAGAGGCAGTATAAGCAGCTACCTTAACGGTAACAGCCTTCGTGACTTCGCCGTTGCCCAGAACCTTCACGCCGTCGAGGGTCTTGTTGATGATACCCTTCTCCAGCAGTGCCTGAGCATCCACCACTGCACCAGCCTCGAACTTGTCGAGGTCGCTCACCTTAATGGTAGCGTACTGAGTGGCAAAAATGTTGTTGAAACCACGCTTAGGCAGACGACGCTGCAGAGGCATCTGACCGCCTTCGAAACCGGCCTTCTTCACGCCGGAACGAGCCTTCTGGCCCTTGTGGCCGAAGCCTGCGGTTTTGCCATTGCCGGAACCGGCGCCGCGGCCCTTACGGGTAGCGGGGGTGTTTGCGCCCTTGCTGGCCTTTAATTCATGAAGCTTCATTGTTGCACCTCCTTGCTATTATGCTTTCGACACAGCGATCAGGTGCATGATCTTGTTGATCTTGCCCTGGGTAGCTGCGTTGTTGGGCTGAACGGTGGTATCACCGATTCTCTTCAGACCCAGGCTCTCGGCAGTAGCCTTCTGTGCCACTACCTTGCCGTTCAGGCTGTGAATGAGCTCGATCTTAACCAGCTCGACCTCTGCCTTCTTGGCAGCAGCCTTCTTAGCAGGAGCCTTTTTAGCAGGAGCCTTCTTGGCAGCGGGCTTCTTTTCGCCGTCTGCTGCCTTCTTGGCAGGAGCCTTCTTGGCGGCGGGCTTCTTCTTGGGAGCAGCCTCAGCGACCACAGTTTCCTTGATCTCTTCAGTCATTGTAAGCACCCTCCTTAGCCCAGAATTTCCTGTACGGTCTTGCCGCGCTTAGCAGCAACTTCCTCAGCAGTGGTCAGGCTGCACAGACCTTCGAAGGTTGCAGAAACCACATTGATGGGGTTGTTGGAGCGCAGAGACTTGGTACGAATGTCTTTAATGCCGGCAGCTTCCAGAACGGCACGCACGGGGCCGCCTGCGATCAAGCCGGTACCGGTGGGGGCCGGACGCATCAGAACGCGGCCTGCACCGTAAGCGCCCACAACCTCGTGAGGAATGGTAGTACCCTTCAGGTTTACAGTGCGCATGTTCTTCTTGGCAGCCTCCAGGCCCTTGCGGATAGCCTCGGGAACCTCGCCGGACTTGCCAATGCCAAAGCCGATCTTGCCTTTGCCGTCGCCCACAACCACAAGAGCTGCGAACTTAGCAACGCGGCCGCCCTTAACGGTTTTGGATACGCGGTTGATGGACACAACCTTTTCGATCATGCCGTCATCGACATCATTTCTTCTCTGATATGCCATGTGTGTATCCTCCTTCCATTACAGCTTGAGGCCGCCCTCACGGGCACCCTCTGCCAGGGCCTGAACACGGCCGTGATAAACGAAACCGCCGCGGTCGTAAACGACCTCAGAAATGCCCTTTTCCAGAGCCTTCTTGGCGATGTTTTTGCCAACCTGGTTGGCAGCTTCAATGTTTCCGCCGTAGCCATTGAAATCTTTGTCCATGGTCGATGCAGCCACCAGGGTAGTGCCGGTGGTGTCATCGATGATCTGGGCATAGATATGCTTGGAGGAGCGGAAAACATTCAGGCGGGGCCGCTCTGCGGTGCCGCTGATCTTGCCGCGAACGCGGCGATGACGACGAAGACGAGCTTCGTTCTTGTCAGCCTTATTAACCATTTGTTCTCACTCCTTCTCTTATTTGCCCTTGCCGGCTTTGCCTTCCTTGCGGATGACATATTCGTTCTTGTAACGAACGCCCTTGCCCTTGTAAGGCTCGGGAGGACGCTTCTCGCGGACTTCGGCGGCAAACTGGCCAACCTTCTGCTTGTCGATGCCCTTGATAATGATGTTGTTTGCATCGGGAACCTCGATCTGGATGTCGTCAGTCTCAGAAACAACAACCTGATTCGAGAAGCCCAGGTTCATTACCAGGTCCTTGCCCTGCTTTGCAGCACGGTAGCCAACGCCCTGGATCTCCAGTTCCTTCTGGAAGCCGTGGGTAACACCCTCGACCATGTTGGAGATGTTGGTGCGGGTCAGGCCGTGCAGGCTGCGGGCCAGGTTCTCATCATTGGGACGGCTCACGATGATCTCGTTGCCCTCCAGCTTAACGCTCATCATAGGATGATAGTTGGAATTCAGAGTACCTTTGGGGCCCTTCACAGACACGGTGTGGGCAGTCTCATCGATCTTCACTTCCACGCCTGCAGGAACGGCAATGGGTTTTCTTCCAATTCTCGACATTGTCTTTTACCCCTTTCTTACCACACGAAGGCCAGGACCTCGCCGCCAACGTGCTGAGCACGGGCAGCCTTATCGGTCATAACGCCTTTAGAAGTGGAGATAATTGCGGTACCCAGACCCTTCATGACCTTGGGCATATCTTCACAGTTGGTGTAGATACGCAGGCCGGGCTTGGAAACGCGCTTCAGGCCAGCGATGACGGGCTGGTCGTTTGCGGTGTACTTCAGAGCCACGCGAATGGTGCCCTGTTTGTCATCTTCGATCACCTGCATACCCTTAATGTAGCCCTCGTCAACCAGAATCTGGCAGATAGCCTTCTTCAGGTTGGAAGCGGGGATGTCCACAGAAGGGTGTTTGGCAGTGCTTGCGTTGCGGATGCGAGTCAGCAGGTCCGCGATAGGATCGGTGATTTGCATAGTGCCACTAACCTCCTTAGGTTAATTATCAGTTGTTGATTACCAGCTGGCTTTCTTCACGCCGGGGATCTCGCCCTTGTAAGCGAGCTCACGGAAGCAAATACGGCAAACGCCGTACTTGCGCAGGTAAGCGTGGGGGCGGCCGCAGATCTTGCAACGGTTGTAAGCCTGAGTGCTGAACTTGGGCTCACGCTGCTGCTTCAACTTCATAGAAAGTTTTGCCATCTTAATGTGCCTCCCTTAGTTTGCGAACGGAGCGCCCATGAGCTTCAGCAGCTCCTTGGCTTCCTCGTCGGTCTTTGCGGTGGTAACAAAGCAGATATCCATACCGCGAACAGCGTCGATCTTATCGAAGTCGATCTCGGGGAAGATCATCTGCTCCTTGATGCCGAATGCATAGTTGCCGCGGCCGTCGAAGCTGTTGCCGTTGATACCGCGGAAGTCACGAACGCGGGGCAGAGCCACATTGAACAGGCGGTCAGCAAACTCATACATACGCTCGCCGCGCAGAGTGACCTTAACGCCGATCACCTGGCCCTGACGCAGCTTGAAGTTAGCAACGCTCTTCTTTGCGCGGCAGGGAATGGCCTTCTGGCCAGTGATCAGTGCCAGATCGTTCATGATGTTGTCGATGATCTTTTCGTTTTCTTTTGCCTCACCGGCGCCAACATTGATGATGATCTTATCCAGCTTGGGGATCTGCATAGTGCTCTTGTAGCCGAACTTCTTGTTCAGGGCAGGAGCAATTTCATTTTTATACTGTTCTTTCAAACGTGCCATGATTTACTCTGCTCCTTTCTTTACAGTTCAGCGCCGCACTTCTTGCAGACACGCACATTCTTGCCGTTTTCGATCTTCACACCCACGCGGGTAGCCTTGCCGCACTTGGGGCAGACGGGCATGACCTTGCAGGCGTACAGTGCGCCTTCGGCCTTAACAATGCCGCCCTGCTCGCCCTGCTGGCGGGGCTTCACGTGCTTGGTAACCATGTTGCGGCCCTCGACGATGACCTTACCCTCTTTGGGGCTGACCTGCAAAACCTTGCCGGTCTGGCCTTTGTCCTTGCCGCTAATGATCATAACGGTATCGCCGGTTTTAACATGAAGATTATTCATTCTTAAAACCTCCTTACAGGGATTCCGGAGCCAGGCTCAGGATCTTGGTGAAGCCGGCATCGCGGAGTTCGCGGGCCACGGGTCCAAAAATACGGGTGCCCTTGGGGCTCTTGTCAGCCATAACGATAACAGCGGCGTTCTCATCAAAACGGATGTAGGAGCCGTCATCACGACGCAGGCCGTGCTTGCTGCGAACGATCACAGCCTTGACCACGTCGCCCTTTTTCACGGAGCCACCGGGAGCTGCCTTCTTAACAGAGGCAACCACGATATCTCCGATGTTAGCGTATCTCTTGCGGGAACCGCCCAGTACACGGAAGCACATTAACTCCTTGGCACCGGTGTTGTCGGCCACTTTGAGATAAGTTTGCATCTGAACCATTTTCAGGTCCTCCTTTCAAAGTACCAGGCTTAATTACTTAGCTTTCTCGATGATCTTGACCAGGCGCCAGTTCTTGTCCTTAGAAACCTTGCGGGTCTCCATGATCAGAACACGGTCGCCGATGCCGGCCTCGTTGTTCTCGTCATGAGCCTTGAACTTAACGGTACGCTTCAGGATCTTCTTGTACAGAGGGTGCTGCACAGCATCTTTCACTGCGACAACGATGGTTTTGTCCATCTTATCGGAAACAACAACGCCTACACGGGTCTTTCTCAAATTGCGTTCCATTGTTTAACCTCCCTCTTTAAGCCTTCTCTGCCAGAATGGTCATCACGCGGGCGATGTCCTTCTTGACAGTATCAATACGAACGGGGTTGTCCAGCTGGTTGATAGCGTGCTGGAAGCGCAGGTTAAACAGCTCCTGCTTCAGATCAGCCAGCTTCTTGTTCAGCTCAACCTCAGACATTTCACGCAGTTCCTTAGCCTTCATTCACGCCACCTTCTTCCTCACGCTTGACAAATTTACATTTGACAGGCAGCTTGTGCATAGCCAGGCGCAGAGCCTCGCGGGCGGTAGCCTCGTCCACATCTGCCAGTTCAAACATTACGCGGCCGGGCTTGACCACAGCCACCCAGTACTCGGGAGAACCCTTACCGGAACCCATGCGGGTTTCAGCGGGCTTCTCGGTTACGGGCTTATCGGGGAAAATCTTGATCCAGACCTTACCGCCACGCTTGATGTAACGGGTCATGGCAATACGAGCTGCCTCGATCTGGTTCGAAGTGATCCATGCGGGCTCCAGAGCAACAAGACCATACTGGCCCTGGTTCACAGTATTGCCGCGCATAGCCTTGCCGGTCATACGACCGCGCTGCTGACGACGATATTTAACACGCTTAGGCAGTAACATTACTTGTTGCCTCCTTCCTTACGGAATGCGGGCTTCTTTTCCTGAACAGGAGCCTTAGCGCCCTTCAGAACTTCGCCCTTGTAGATCCAAACCTTAACGCCGATCTTACCGTAAGTGGTGTCGGCCTCGGCAAAGCCGTAGTCGATGTCGGCACGCAGAGTCTGCAGAGGAATGGTACCCTCGTGATAGCTCTCGCTGCGGGCAATGTCTGCACCGCCCAGACGGCCGGAGCAAGTTGCCTTGATGCCCTTAGCACCGCGCTGCATAGCACGGCCGATGCACTGCTTCATAGCGCGGCGGAAAGTGATGCGGCGCTCCAGCTGACCGGCAATGTTCTCAGCAACCAGCTGAGCATTGGTGTCAATGTTGCGAACCTCAACGATGTTCACGTTCACGCTCTTGCCGATCATCTCGCTCAGCTGCTTCTGCAGGTTTGCGATCTCAGCGCCGCCCTTGCCGATAACCATGCCGGGCTTTGCGCAGTAAATGTTTACCTTGACCTTGGGCTCACCGGACTGATTGTCGGTGGTGCGCTCGATCTCGATTTTAGGAACACCAGCGCCGAAGAGCTGCTTTTTCAGAGTCTTACGGATCTTGTTGTCCTCTACCAGGGTGTCGCCGAACTCCTGCTTGGAAGTAAACCAGCGGCTGTCCCAATCTTTAATCACACCCACGCGGATGCCATGGGGATTGACTTTCTGGCCCATTAGTGTTTACCTCCTTACTCTTTCTCTTTCAGCACAACAGTCATGTGGCTGGTGCGCTTCAGGATGCGGAATGCACGGCCCTGTGCACGAGGCATAATGCGCTTCAGTGTGGGGCCGGGGCAGACGTAGCATTCTGCCACATACAGGGCGTTCTTATCCATGCTGAAATTGTTTTCTGCGTTAGCAGCTGCAGACTTAACCAGCTTCAGAAGGGGCTCACAAGCGGCCTTCGGGGTGTACTGCAGAATTGCAAGAGCCTCGTTCAGGGGCTTGTTGCGGATCAGATCCATAACAATGCTCACCTTGCGGGGGCTGATGCGGGCGTAACGAAGTGTTGCCCGAGCTTCCATGTTGTGTTCCTCCCTCTATTACTTAGTAGTCTTGCCACCAACATGACCTTTAAAGGTACGGGTGGGGGCGAACTCGCCCAGCTTGTGACCAACCATGTCCTCAGTAACGTACACAGGCACATGCTTGCGGCCGTCGTGAACAGCGATGGTGTGACCAACGAAGTCAGGGAAGATGGTGGAAGCGCGGCTCCAGGTCTTTACGACCTGCTTCTTGCCGCTCTCGTTCATTTCCTGAACGCGCTTCAGCAGGACAGGCTGGACGAAAGGTCCCTTTTTAATGCTTCTAGACATATTCGTGCTCCTTCCTTAACCGTTTGCGCGCTTGACAATGAACTTGTCGGAGTGCTTCTTGTGCTTGCGAGTCTTAAGACCCAGTGCAGGCTTGCCCCAAGGGGTAACAGGGCCAGAGCGGCCGATAGGAGCGCGGCCCTCGCCACCACCGTGAGGATGGTCGCAGGGGTTCATAACAGAACCACGGCTGCCGGGGCGAACGCCCATGTGGCGCTTGCGGCCTGCCTTACCCAGGTTCACATTCTCGTGATCCAGGTTGGAAACCTGACCAACGGTAGCGATGCAGTTCAGGCGAACATTGCGCATCTCACCGGAGGGCAGACGAACCAGTGCCAGGCCATTCTCCTTAGCCATCAGCTGAGCCATGTTGCCAGCGGAACGAACCAGCTGAGCGCCGTGGCCGGGATACAGCTCGATGTTGTGGATGATGGTACCAACGGGGATGTTCTCGAAGGGCAGTGCGTTGCCGGGCTTGATGTCGGCGTTGGGGCCGGCCATCACGGTGTCGCCAACCTTCAGACCATCGGGAGCGATGATGTAGCTCTTCACGCCGTCAGCGTACTGGATCAGAGCGATGAAAGCGGAACGGTTAGGATCGTACTCCAGGGTCTGCACGGTGGCAGGCACATCAAACTTGTTGCGCTTGAAGTCGATCACACGGTACTTGGTGCGGTTGCCGCCGCCATGATGGCGAACGGTGATACGGCCGGTGTTGTTGCGGCCGCTGTGCTTTTTCATGGGCTCCAGCAGGCTACGCTCAGGCTCAACCTTGCTCAGCACGCTGTAGTCAGTCACAGTCATGCCACGGCGGCCGGGGGTAGTCGGCTTGTACTTTTTGATTGCCATGTTTTTCTCCTTTAAAATATCTTATGAATTATTATCGGGGTCATATCCCCATACTCGAACCCTCGGCGGGTTCTTCTATTAGGTCATGTTGTTGAAGAACTCGATTTCCTTGGAATCCTTCGTCAGCGTGACCACAGCCTTCTTGGAGGCTGCGGTGTAACCACTGTGCAGGCCCTGGCGGCGGAAGCGGCCATGGACGTTCATAGTGTTCACCTTTTCCACCTTGGTGCCGGGGAACAGGGTCTCCACTGCGTTGGCAATGTCGATCTTGGTAGCATCCACAGCAACCTTGAAAGTGTACTTCTTGTCAGCGATGCCAGCCATGGAATTCTCGGTGATGACCGGCTTCAGAATAATGTCCTGTGCGGTTTTCATTAGCCCAGTACCTCCTCGAGTTTCTTAGCAGCGTCTACGCTGATAACCAGCTTGTTGGCGTTCACAACATCATAGGTGTTCACGCTGCCGGTGGTGGTGGTCTTCACACCGGGAATGTTTGCAGCGCTCTTGATGAACTTTGCATCCACGGTGTCGTTCACAACCAGGTTCTTCTTGCCGGCGCCAATGGCGTTCAGCATTGCAACCACGGTCTTGGTCTTGTAATCTTCGCAGGTCAGCTTGTCAACAACGATCATATCGCCGTTCAGAGCCTTGTCGCTCAGTGCGCTCAGCACTGCCAGGCGCTTAACCTTCTTGTTGATGTGGTAGCTGTAATCGCGGGGCTTGGGGCCCAGAGCCACACCGCCGTGAGTCCACTGAGGAGCACGGGTAGAACCCTGACGAGCGTGGCCGGTGCCCTTCTGGCGCCAAGGCTTCTTGCCGCCGCCGGAAACCTCCATGCGGATCTTGGTGTTCTGAGTGCCCTGGCGCTGATTTGCCAGGAAGTTCACGACTGCGATGTGCACAGCCTTTTCGTTAGGGGTAATGCCGAAAACTGCGTCGGAAAGCTCCACGGTGGAAACCTTCTTGCCGTTCATATCGACAACATTGAATTGTGCCATTTCGCTTTCCTCCTTATGCCTTCACGCTGTTCTGGATGGTAACCACGCTGCCCTTAGCACCGGGAATAGCACCCTTTACGGCGATCAGATTATTTTCGGCGTCGATCTTCACGACGACCAGGTTCTGGATGGTGCTCTTTTCAGCGCCCATGTGGCCAGGCAGCTTCTTGCCCTTGAACACGCGGCTGGGAGAAGAGCAAGCGCCCATAGAACCAGCATGACGAGCCACAGGGCCGGTGCCATGAGACTCACGCAGACGGCGCTGATTCCAGCGCTTGATAGCGCCCTGGTAGCCCTTACCTTTGCTGATGCCGGTCACGTCGATGTGATCGCCAGCTGCAAAGATGTCAGCCTTCAGGATGTCGCCCACATTCACAGCGGCGATATCGTCCAGGCGGAACTCACGCAGGGTCTTCTTGGGAGCAACTTCGGCCTTGTCGAAGTGGCCCTTAGCGGCCTTATTGACCTTCTTGGCAGAAACTTCGCCGTAGCCGAGCTGAACTGCCTGATAGCCGTCAGACTCGACGGTCTTCTTCTGCACCACGGTGCAGGGGCCAGCCTCGATGACTGTTACGGGAACGACCTTGCCGTTCTCATCGAACAGCTGAGTCATGCCCAGTTTCTTGCCGATGATACCTTTTTGCATTGTTTTTTCCTCCATTAAAAGGTTATTGGTTGGCGGGATTCCTCGTCAACTTGACCTCTCCGCCATTTCTGCGGAGCGTTTGAGCTTTTGCTGAGCCTTGTCGGCCTTTCATTAAAGCCCGGTAGTTGGAAGCCGTGCTTCCCTTGCCGATATATTATAATGTAAGGTTTTCTAAGATCACAGCTTGATCTCAATGCTCACACCAGCGGGGAGCTGCAGACCCATCAGGGCCTCAACCGTCTTGTTGGACGGCTTCAGAATGTCGATCAGACGCTTGTGAGTGCGAGTTTCGAACTGCTCACGGCTGTCCTTGTACTTGTGGACAGCGCGCAGGATCGTAACGACTTCCTTGTCGGTGGGCAGAGGAATGGGGCCAGACACGCGAGCGCCGGTGCGCTTTGCGGTTTCCACAATTTTCTCTGCTGCTGCATCGATCAGGGATGCATCGTAGCTCTGCAAACGGATTCTGATTTTCTCTTTGACTGCCATTAAGCTTACGCCTCCTAATAATTTGTTTGTGCCCTAGGCGAGCCGATCAATTACACGCTTCCGGGTGTTTCAGATCATCTCACGAGAAAAGCCGGTGAACCGTTTCGCGCAGTTCTACCCGGACAACTCATGACGATGTATCTGGAAATTGGTCTCAGGGCGCATAGCATCCCCGTACATATCCCATCGCACTCGTAATTGTTTCGCCCGGTTCTAAGATCGGACATACTCCGCGGAAAAACCCGTCGATCGCTATTGCGAACACGGCAACCTCCCGCATCAACGCATATCGTGGCTTGCGCAGGTTGCTTGCCAATTATCTGCACAAGCCTTTCGCAGCCGAGAAAGATTATAGCATACGATTTCCGGCATTGCAAGTGTTTTTTGGCATTTTTATAAAATTTTTTCAAAAAAATTTTATGATTTGCCGAATGCTGCATTTGCCCGGTATATTCCCGGCACAGTGCATAGTTTTCGCAGGATCGCAGGCTGTTTTTTATGGAAATCGCAATCAGGACGGCAATGTAAACGCATCCACGCGCCAGCCGTTCTCTGTGGGGATCAAGCGCACCGGCATTACGGTGGCCGTATCCGGCAGAACCGGCTCCTGCACATCCCAGCCGGAAAAATTCTCGCTCTCGCAGGTCAGGGACAGCTGCCAGAATTCCAGGCTGCCATCCGGCTGCCGTTCCGGTTCGGTGAAAACATACCCGCAATAGGCGATATTGCCGCCGCGGTCGCCAAGCTGCGTCAGAATGGTGTCGTTTTCCCCCTCGGCAAAGGGCGCATACTGCCCGTGCAGCATATCGTTCACCCTCGCATCGGAATAGACGGTGTGCAGAAAATGATCGAATTCCGAGAATTTTGTGTAAAACGCGCCTTCCGACGCACGGTATTTGAAATCCCCTATCGGCTCTTCCAGATCCTCACAGGGCAGAAAACCGACATGGTACCCCAACCAGTGGTTCTGAAAGTAATACGCCGAGGCCAGCGCAGCCTGCGCCTGCGCATCCAGCGATGCCGGAATCTCGCTGACCTTGGTGGCTTCGTACCGGTTCTCGACCCACGGTGCGTGAACCGTAACAGTGACGGCCTCGTTCCTCGGCAGTATATATGGCTCAGCCTGGACCTTCAGGCGGTAATAGCAGCCGTTGCGGTTGTAGTTGTCCTGCCAATCCGGATTCAATTCCTTTAGGTTTTCCACCGTTGTATGGCAAACCTCTGCCGCTTTTTCCAGCGTATCCGCCGTGCAGCAAAGTGTCACGCCCTCCGTGGGCCACGCCACTTTGTCATATAGCTGCAGCTCATGGGGTGCACTGAAGGAATAGTCTGGCATCGTGCAGCCAGCGCTGTTCCGCCAGTCATCAAAAGACACTTCCTCATAGGGTGCCATCGTCGGCGCAGGCGGATCTGTTGGCACAGGCGCTGCTGTCACGCTGCCTGCCGGAGTATGCGCGCAGGCGGTAAACAAAGCAAGCAATACAAGAACTACAGCACATTTTTTCATCTTGCGCACCTCATTCACACGAAAGCCCTGCCGCAGCCCGCCCCTGTGCGGTCTGCGGCCTGATCAGAGTGATCCTTTTACAGAACGCCCGCCCCGGCACACTGACAGGCGCGGGAGCCATTTTTGCATCGGCTCCTACAGTCTTACTTTTTCTTCAGCTGTTCCTCCAGCCCCGCACGCGGGGTGATGTAAACCGTGGTGTACACCTCATACAAAACCATGCCCAGCTTGGCGCCGTTGGCTTTCCAGATGTTCTTCACCTCGGTGGTGTCCACCGGCACCTTCGCGCCGCCGTTTTGGCTGGAGTGCAGCACGGCCAGCTCGGCAGCCTCCTGCCTGGTGGTATCGGGAATATTTTCTCCCCGGCTCATCACCACCACATGGCTGCCCGGGGCCTTTTGCACATGGAACCACAGATCCTTGCCGCGCGCGGTGTGCAGAGTGAGCTTGTCGTTCTGCTGGTTGTTGCGGCCAACCAGAATTTCAAAGCCATCGCTCGAGGTGTACCGCAGAAAATCCGCAGGCTTCTGCTTTTTGTCGCGCACCTTATAATACTTCAGATAGCCCTGGGCCTTCAGCTCGGCCCGGATCTCTCCCAGCGCCTGCTCGCCCGAGGCGGATTCCACTTCATAGAGCACCGTTTCCAGATACTCGATCTCGTGTGCACCCTCTTCCAGCAGCTTGACCAGCATTTTGGCCGCTGTCTGCTTTTTCTTATAGTCGCGGAAATACTTTTGCGCATTGGCGCTGGCCGAAAGGCGCACATCCAGCGGAATGGTGATCTCGCTGCCGTCGTAATAATTCACAACGGTCACGCTTTTCTGCCCTTTTTCCACTGCCCACAGGTTGGCCTGCAGCAATTCGCCGTACAGCCTCAGCTTTTCGCTGCGCTCGCTGGCCGCCAATTCTTCCTGACGGGCCGCCTGCTTGCGCACCGCGCGGTCATACATATTGCGCACCGCTTTAAACAGCTCCTTGCCCTTCTGGCGCAGGCGCTCGGCGCGGTCCTTGGTGGAATAATAATTCTCCAGCAGCTCGCTGTAGCTGGCAAAGGTTTCCTGCGCAGCGCTTTCGCCATACTGGGTCAGGGGCAAAAAGCTGTACTCCACCGCACGGCCATCGGCCGCGTGTACCGAGGTGGGCACGCCCCCCTGCTCGTAAATGCTGCGCACCTCATCCAGCGCCGCACACAGCTTTTGCTGCTGGGCTGCATCCATGCCCGCCGCCGAGATGGGCGCTTCGTCGCCAAATGCGCGGAACGCTGCCTCGCGGCACACCACCGGCCCCACGCCGCTGGTGCTTTTGAGCAGCGCATCCGCCACGGGAAGCTCCTTCTGCATGGCCGCTGCCACCAAACCGGCACTGCTCAGGCTGAAAAAGTTCGGCCGGGGCGGTGCAGGGGGCAGCGTGTATTTCAGGCCCGGCAGCAGCTGGCGAACCTCGCTGTCCTCAAAATCCACACGCTTTAAAGCATCAATGATCTTTTCGCCCTGAAACAGCACCAGATTGGAATAACGCCCCATCAGCTCGGCTGCCAGCGTGTTCACCACCAGATCGCCCATTTCGTTCACGCATTGGAAATCAAAAAACACAATGCGGTCTCCCTGCAGCATGCGCACATCCAGCAGCTTTCCGCCGCTCAGATACTTGCGCAGCAGCATACAAAAGCTGGGAGGCGTGGCCGGGTTTTCAAAGCTTTCGCCGGTAAAGCACACCCGCGCACTGCCCGAGCGCGCCGAAAGCAGCAGCTTGAAGGTTTCAGTGCGGCTGCGCAGCGTCATAACCACTTCATCGCGCGTGGGCTCAAAAATTTTATCGATACGGCTGTTGCTCAGCGCTTGCTTGAGCTCTGCCGCTGCCAGCGAAAGAGTGGCGGCATCCAATGCCATGATGAGTTCCCTCCCATTTTCCTGTAAAAATCTGTGTTCCCAAGGGGCAGGTGCGCTGCTCTGAGGAACATTTGGCCGAAGGCCAACCGTGACGAAGCGCAGCGTGCCTGCCCCATTCTTATGCAGCGCCCCAAAGGGCAGGTGCGCCGCTCTGAGGAACATTTGGCCGAAGGCTGGCCGTGACGAAGCGCGGCGTGCCTGTCCCTTTCTTATGCAGCGCCCCAAAAGGCAGGTGCGCTGCTTTCCTTTTATTATGGCAACACCGCACAATTCCCGCCTGACGGCTTAAGCACCATTCCGGCGGCTACGGCACGGCATCTGCGTTGCCAAAATGCTCGCCAATGTCGGGTTGCGGTACCCGCATCGTGCTTCGGGAGCAAAAGCCCCTCGCACTCTGCGACCGCTGCCCCTGCTTCGGTTCGCTGTATCCGCCACTGGCGGCGCTCACCTTTGCAGCACAAAG